>Ga0209125_1000384_pt1 | contig 59474 bp, 44 predicted proteins | sample BarGraIncub1131A_FD_184503 | JGI IMG/M metagenome (GOLD analysis project Ga0209125, IMG submission 184503) | Arctic peat soil microbial communities from Barrow, Alaska - Barrow Graham LP Incubations 11-31A (SPAdes) (version 2) | ecosystem: Environmental > Terrestrial > Soil > Wetlands > Peat... | reverse complement strand
TGTTTCTTATCTTTCTTGATAAAAATAATTCTTTATATACGACCAATCATGAAAAGAGTATCGCAGATGATACTTTGGTTTCATTAACAATAATGATTGCTGAAAGTAGATCCCAGGAGAAAGAAACTATGATTAATCTAGTTATGAACTGTTTAATGCAGTATGTTGCGGCTGTTCAGTAATTGTGATGCTGAATCCTATTCCATCCTTTCTTTAAAAACACTGTGACCTCAATTTGACTCTCTGGGTATAACGTGTTTTTGGCAGGGCCACAACGTACAGCTGCCGGTACCGCCCGAAAAGAGAAAAGACCCACTTCCCGCCGGAGTTCCGCAGGATCGCTTTGCGATCCGAGGACATGTCCGAACGGCGGGAAATGGGCCTTTTTGACGTTGGCGCTTCGAACAGGAATCGAACCTTTTGAAATAACCCCCAAAAGCCCTGAAATAGAGGGATCTTTGATTGGTGTGTTGAATTTCGTGTTGAATATCAAATTCAGAAATAATTTAATTTTACAGCTTTTGAAGCATTTTACACAAAATTCAAGAAACAAGAAAAAAATATGAGCCAGTATTAATATTCGGACAAACTAACCCAAATATGATATGATTTGAGGTAGTTTATGGTCGCATGAGGTAGTTTGCAGCAAGGAGAGTAGCGTGAGAAATTTTGACTACGATTCTTTTCAGAAAGCGTCTATTCCCAATGACGTTGTTATGTATTTATCTCAGATCAACGAATATAAGGGGAAACAGCAGCTGTTTTATAAACAGAAGTCGGATATCCTTGAAAAGCTGGTCCAAGTTGCCAAGATTCAAAGTACTGCCGCATCAAACCGTATCGAGGGTATTTTTACTTCGGATAAGCGATTGCAGGATTTAACTGCTGAGAAGGTTGAACCTCGCAACAGAGATGAGAAAGAAATACTTGGTTATCGTTTTTGTCTGGATATGATTCACGAGAGTCATGACTATATCCAGGTTACTCCCAATTATATTCTTCAGTTTCATGGGTATCTGTATCGCTATCTGCCGCAAAGCTCGGGTGGACACTACAAAAATACGGATAACACGATTGAAGAAACGGATGCTGACGGAAAGACACGCGTCCGGTTTAGGCCCGTTTCTGCACTCGAAACGCCGCAGGCGATGATTGATCTATGTGCAGCATATAATCGTGCGCTCGAAAAAGAAGTAACGGACTCACTCATTGTGAACATGCAATTCGTTTTGGACTTTCTGTGCATTCATCCGTTTATTGACGGGAATGGTCGAATGAGCCGTCTCCTGACACTTCTTCTTTTGTATAGATGCGGTTATTTTGTTGGAAAGTATATCAGCTTGGAGTCGATGATTGAAAAGACAAAAGACAGTTATTATGATGCGCTTCAGGCAAGTTCCCAAAACTGGCATGAAAATAGAAATGACTCATGGGAATTCATACGCTATATGCTGGGGATCATTCTGGCAGCATACCGTGAATTTGAAAATAGGGTTGTGATCGTGACTGCACAAAAAATGACTAAAGAAGATAGGGTCCGCATGGGAATTCTAGAGACAATCGGACTGTTTAGCAAAGCAGAGATTCATGAAAAGTATCCGGATATTTCACTTGGAACGATTGAAAGAGTCATGGCGAAAATGAAGGATGAAGAAATCATTATTGCCTTAGGTACCGGCAGAAGTGCAAAGTGGAAAAGAAAATGAACTATAGTAAGGATATATAAACTACCACATTTGCAGTACAATTTGTGGTAGTTTAAAAATGGAAAGAATAAATAGATGCACTTGGATGTGCTCAACTTTGCCCAATACGGCTTGCGATTGCGATGGCCATTGCCAAGCAGCCGGATATTTTTATTCTGGATGAACCCATGTCCGGACTTGATCCAATTGTGCGCGGTGAAATTCTGAAAGCATTGAAAAGAGCATCAGCAGAGCGAGACACAATCATCTTATTTTCAACACAGCAATGATTAATAGAAATTTTCTGTTTCAGGACTATCAGAATAATCCACATGGATCCGCCCGATTGTCCGATGAAGTCGCTATCCACATGACTTTTCTGGTGATGAACCTCCAGAAACGACTCCGGGATCTTCTTTTGTCCATTTTCAGATGGCTGCTTACTGGCAAATGCCAACTTGTGTGGCTTACTCATTTCGATCAAGTTAAAAAAAGACTTTTACTCAGTAATTCTTAATTACAAACATATATCGTTAGTATAAAATTAAATTATTACATGATATAGTTGTATTTGGCAAAGATTCAGGCAAATAGAAGCAGAAGTTTACTGAATAAACGGGGGGCTTACATTTATGAATAAGCAATCGGTCGCTCGAAGTATCATTCCCGGATTGATTTTAGTCATTGGAACGGCTGTATTTCTTTGCTCCTGTACGCCAGCTTCGAGAAGTTCTGTACAAACGGATACGGCACAAACCACTTCATCTGTAGTATCTTCGGACATAACCGGGACGACCGTCCCGTCTTCGACACCGGCGGTGCAGTATGTTTTTGATCTTTCCGCAGAACCGGTGACACCGGAGGGCAATAGTCTGGCTATGTATTTGAGAAGTAAAGATGCGGTCATTCTAAGCCGGAACAATGACCCCTATTTCATTACAGGCAATTTTGACTGGAATCCATATCTATGGTCCGGAACCGATACGACGGAAACGGATTGGACACGAATCTGGAATGAACACCAGAATTCAATGGAAATATATTATTCCGGAGTTACGCCGGTTCTGTATTCGATGGACAATACATCTTTGGCATTCCTGCGAAACCGTACAGTAAAAAATACTTTTGAGTTGATGTACTTTAATGGAGCCAAAGAAATTCGCGTCGCAGATCAGGTGTCGATCTATGCAATCTCGGATGATGGCAGTACAGTCGCCTATCTGACTCGAAACAATACACTGGAAGAAAAAGGGACGTTGTACACCTATGACTGTTCCTCTGGCGCTTCGACGAAAGTTGCTGAGAATGCCGGCACGTATTTCACGCTGTCGCCTACAGGAAAGGTCATAGCTTATGAGACGTCGGATGGAGAGAATGCGGTAAGCTACTATTCAATAAACGGAGAAAAGCCGCAGTTAATCGGAATCGACTACTCCATTGTTGCAATAACCGATGATGCAAGTACCGCTTATTACCTGAAATACGGCGGAGAAAAACCGGAATTCGGCGTGCTGCACAATGGCACGTTCCTCACATATTACGAAGGATCCTATGCAGATTTTAATGATATCGAATCCGGAACCCTCGGTTATTCTGCTCAGCTGATTTTCAACAAAGATCACTCACAAGTACTTTACAGCAACGGGAGCACCACCTGCTTTGCGATGAATGGCGGAGAGGCTGTTCAGGTATTTGACACAGCATATACGCAGGTCGTCGGTTATCTGAATCGTTATGATGACAGCGACGTATATACACGTGTCGCCTATTGTACGCAGAACATGTTCTGTTATTCGAAATTTCTGGACAGTAAGAATTTGTGTAATGCTCTCTTTTGCCTGAATTATGATAAGAAGACAAATATCGCATTTTTCGACGAAGAAATGGAAACCCATACCATAGAAATTTCATCATATGCAGAAGGTGTCATTGCCAGAAATGGAAATGATCTTCTATTAGAGTCATATAATGAGCAGACGCAATCATCGAGTCTTATATATTTCCCGGACCGTTTGGATTCGGCTGCCGGTACGATTGTGTTGGATAAATATTTATGGAGTTATGAAATTACTTCAAATCAGACAATATTCTTCAGCAATGACGTCGGGCAGCTCTTTGAGATCAGGGACGGTATAAAGACAAAAATAGATACGTATGCATCAGTCATCGACAGTGTTGATATCAAGGGTGTCACGTATGTGTATTATTTCAGGGATGCCGATACAAACGGCAACCATACATTGTGCTGCATCCAAGACCTTCCCGGAGCGAAGCCTTATGTAATCGATAAAGACGTCGGAGGCACATACACATGCAGTGCGGGACTTGTTTACTACAAGAATATCGTGAGCTTTGACCTCGACTCCGAAACAAAAGATCTTTACGCCAGCAGTAATGGAAATGACTACTCTTTTGTCATGACACAAGATTTTATTGATCGCTGATCAGGGGGAGGAAATCATAATGCACCAAAGAAAAAGCTTCTTGCAGAGACCTTTGTTTCCATTGATTCTGGTTGGATGTCTCATTGCAGTGCTGACATCCTGCGCCCAGGAAACTCAAAAAACAGAGTATTCGCGCCTAACCGAGACAGCAGTTACGGTCAGTGAGTCCACAATACTTCCGTCGCAGCCGACAAGCATACCGACCCCGACGCTGACTCCGACCGTTTCCATGATTACATTTCCCCAGGTGGATGAGAAGGGGAATGCATATGCTTATGCGCTCACCATTGAAGATGGAGATGGATATCGTTTGATTTTAGGCGGTAATCAACCGCTTCGCATCGAGGATTCAACATCAACTGCGGTGGTAGGGGATGAATTCAATTATTGGATGTCAACAAATACAGAGGCTTCGGAAGACGGTACGAAAATAGCCATCCTCTCAAATGCAGATGATTCAAAAACGGGAGACCTGCTGTATTATGACGGAAAAACATCGGCTATGGTATCCGGAAATGTGGACAGCTTCCACATTTCGAACGACGGAAGTATCATTGCCTACCTGACCGGAACATATGAGCAAGGTATTGGCGATCCGCTCTATCTATATGACTGTAAGACCGGAACATCCACGCACATTTCCGATGGTGCCGGGCGGCTGTTTTCGCTGTCGCCGGGCGGCGCTGCGTTAGCCTATACCACATTCTATGAAGCCGACAATGTGGATGCGCTTGCGTGCTGGTACTCGGCATCTGGCGCAAAGCCGGCTTATATTGGGAAAGATATGTACTGCGTTGCCCTCACGGATAACGGAGACACAAAGTATTGTGTAAAAATTAGCGATGTCGGACAGGAATTGCATGCCATATATATGGGGCAGGACACACTTCTGTGTGGATCGTATATTGGATATTTTCAAATTCCCATATATCTGCTCAATGACGACGCTTCGCAGATTGTATTTTCCGACGCTTCGTCGACGTATGTTTCGGTTCATGGCTGTGCCCCGGTTATGTTTGCAGCAGGAGGAAATGCAGCTTTTGCGGATATAGATGTAACAGGGCAGCAACCGACGCATCTGGCAAGAATCTGCTCCGACCGGGGAAGAAGGAACACGGAATGCCTGTATTCCGGAACCGCAAATTTGTGCAGCGTAATTTTTCACAGCGGAGAGAACAACACTTTGAACAGCTTCGATGCAAATATGAAAGTGACTTCAGGAACCTCAGTCAGTGATTTTGGCATGTCTGCTGCTTCTGTGTTTTCTCTTTCGGGATATGAGGGTGACTTGTATGTGACGCGTGACAACGACATACCTATTCTTATCATGTCGAACGTAAGCAGTAAAGGGCTCAGTAGAATTGCAGGGAAGCCGGATGTTCTCTATTTCCTGGCAATGAATGCGCGCACAGATACAACAGTGGAAACGAACCGAGCAAATTTTAATCCGTATGGCACTTTATATTCACTGGAAGATACGGCCGGCGCTGTACCTTCTAAAATTTCCGACAAGGTCTGCAAAATTGACGCTGGAAACTTCGGGGTTATTTACAAAAAATACACAGGAACTGAAAATGATGATGACTACATATTCGGGTATTCCGATCAGGTGGATGTGTACTACAGTCCGGATCGGGAAAGTTTCTCAAAGGTGCTGACGCAGACATTTCAATATTCGATAGGCGGTTAAGATCCAGGTGTTCTGTAATGTCGGCAGTCAACGGGAATCCGGACATAAAAAAGCCGCCCGGAGGCGGGTTCTTTATTTGGTGTGTTGAAAAACAGGTAGGAAATCAAACTTATCGGTATAGAATCGATAAGAACTCAATAATGGGTAACCATGCACCAAATGTACCTTGTCCATGTTGAAATATTAGACCAGAATAGTTGATTACACGGATTGACCGAAGATCCGTATGGTCATGGATAATTTCAACACACATACAATCTCATCTCTATATGAGGTATTTTCACCCAATATTGCCCGCAGTTTGGCCAAACGGCTGGAAATTCACCATACATCTAAACATGGCAGCTGGCTCAACATCGCTGAAATCGAAATAAGTGTTATGACCAAACAATGTCTGGATCCTGGATCGAAGAATCGACAACATCTCCTCCCTGCAACTGGAGTTTGCTGATTGGGAAATAGCATGGAACAATATGCAAAACGGCGTTGACTGGCAGTTCACAACCCCTGATGCTAGAGTTAAGCTCAAACGGCTTTATCCACAGTTTAAGAGTTAATAAGGTACTAGATCAGAATTATTTACTACCTGCAAAATAATGGTGGAATAAATGCCTTAGTCTTTTCGCATAATGTTTTTGACAGTAAGAAGCAGTGAAATTATGCAAACGTTTATTGCTGTATTATTCTCGTTGCTGTATGATAAACATATTCATTATCTTAAAACTTATTTGGCTGAAATTGCCCTTCAAGTGAATGTAAAAACTATGGGTTTTTTAGGAGTCGCGGATAGATTCTTGATATGATTAATTCAAAGGACATATGCAGGATGAGGGTAATGATATGGCAGTTATAGAAGTCATCAGATACAATGGCGGACCGAATATTTTAGCGTGGAAATATCCAAGCCAAGAACTTGGGACATGGACTCAGCTGATTGTTAATGAATCACAGGCGGCAATCCTTTATAAATATGGCGTATTCCCTTGATATAAAGTGGGGAACTCCGACACCCATACAGATTCAAGATCCGAAATATGGCGTATTCATCCCGGTTCGTTCAAATGGAATTTTTGGAATCCAGATAGAAAATCCCAAAAAATTCATGATCAAACTGGTTGGAACACTGCGGGTTTTTGATCGGGACAGCCTCGTTAATTATTACAGGGGGTTGTATATTACAAAGGTTAAGGATACTATTTCATCTTATTTGGTTCACAAGCAGATCAGTATTCTTGAAATTAATGCATATATCGATGAACTGTCCGGTTACATGAAAGAACGAATCGAGCCAACCAGAAGATATAGACAAAACTTCAATTCATACAATCATTGAAAATATTGCAGTTCTCATCAATAAACGCAAAATTGAAGTGCGTAATACCAAAATAGGTGAGTACTAGATTGTGAACCCAGTTGAAAAGATAAATCCTGCGGGCAGAAATTATCTGATATAATTACGATTAATACTGGGGGGCGATATCATGGCAAATAATGCAGTGCAGAACAGGATCAATACTATGCGGGTGATAGGGGTATTGCAGCTGATCTTTGGCTGGTTTCTCACAGTGCTTTTTGGTGTAACTGCAATAGCAAGTTTTGCCGACATTAAGAGCCGGAATGATTTTGGTACGAATATGACTTGCTTAATAATAGCGGCAGTGTCTTCGCTTCTGATAATTTTCGGCGCCAAAAAAATGAAGCTGATAAAGACATTTCGAAATTATTCTTCGCAACTGACTGCAGATCCGGTGAAATCCATTGATACACTTGCAGCCTCCATGGGTGTTAGCGTTGTAAAAGCAAAGAAAAAAATAACATCCATGCTGAGTCATGGATTATTTCCGAATGCATTTATTGATAATCAGTCGAATTGTCTTGTTTTCACAAACCATCAGAACCCTCTGTCACAGTCAGCTTCAAATGCGGCAGTCATTCCTGTTTCCTACACAACCATACAATGCCAGGGTTGCGGTGCAATAAATAAAATAGCACGTGGCGGCGTGGTAGATTGCGAATTCTGCGGCTCATCGCTTTCATCAGAAGCATAAATTGTTGCCGGTATTCAGTCAGCGGGCAGTTATGTCATTTATTGTCTGTTACTATTTAGTGAATACTAATATATAGTAAAATAGAATTTGGGTAAGGGGTCAGTGCTAAAATTTCAGACAGTTTGATAAGATACAAGCAAAACCAAAGTTGTAAAATCAAAATACCAACAAAGCGAAGAAAAAATGATGATGAATAAAAAAACTTACAGTTCGCGCGAGTTACAATAACCTGCTGATTAGAATGGGAATGCTTGCAGGCAAATAGAGTATTTATAAAAAGATACATTTTAGTGTAATTTCAGGCGTTTTTGGAGCGATTTTTTACACTTATAGAAACTTGGAAACCCCTGCAAATAAAAACCGCCCATTACAGGTGGTTTTCATGTTGGCGCTTCGAACAGGAATCGAACCCGTATCAGCAGTACCGGAAACTGCTGTCCTATCCGTTGAACGATCGAAGCGAGACGAGTCGGGAGCCGGAATATGCAGTCGAATATTAGAGACGATGCGTGAATCATTATATCTTTACAGCCCGGAAAAGACAAGGGATAAAGGCAATTCAACAAGTGTTGTGAAACGGTGTACTTAATTTACTTTGCCGGATGCAGGATCCCCGTCTGAAAATTACTGCTAATGTAATGGCCGCTGTGTTGTATAATGGCAGCTACGGTCATATTAAAGCAGCAGAGGTGGACAAAACAGCCCTTATAAAGTGGGCGAAGTAACTTTTGCAGAAGGATTATATAAATATGGATAGTATCAACACTTTGACCCTTGCTCATGGATGTGCACGCCGGCGCGTGAGACCCGGTGACTTATGTATTGATGCAACGGCGGGACGCGGACAGGATACGGCTCTTCTTTGCGAACTTGTCGGCCCGACGGGACGCGTGCTTTCTTTTGATATTCAGGAGGCCGCCGTCCAGAGTACACGCGATCGCCTCAAGGAGCGGGGGCTAGACGAAATCGGCACTGTTATTCTGGACAGCCACAGCAACATGGATAAATATGCCCAGCCGGATTCTGTTGATTGTATCGTCTTCAATTTTGGGTATTTACCGGGCGGAAACCGGCAGCTATTTACAGTAGCCGATACGAGCTGTGAGGCCATTACCAAAGGACTTGCCCTTTTGAAAAACAGCGGAATTATGTGTCTGTCGCTCTATTATGGCGGGCCGAACGGATATTCGGAACGGGATGCGATTCTGGATCTTGTGAAAACATTTGACCCCAGGACCTGCACGGTCATTGTGTGTGATTTTGCAAACAGAAAAGCTGATTCGCCTTTCCCGATTTTTATTATAAAAGGTGCATATTGATCAGCACATGTACGGCGACGGCGACGGCGACTCCCAGCACAATGCTGAACAAGACATCCGACAGGAAGTGTACGCAAAGATAGATTCTTGACATGGAAATACCGCATGCCAGAAGGATTGCCAGAACACCGTAAAGCGGCCAGAAATAGCAAATGGATGCTGCAGCGGCAAAAGAGGAACAGGTGTGACCCGACGGGAAAGAAAAGTCCATCGGGTGGTCAATGAGTGTATTGTAGCCTTCTTTTATGGTAAACGGACGCTGGCGGCGTATCAGATTCTTCAAAACAATATTTCCAAGGAGCGCACTGAAAAACAGCGACCAAAAAGTAGCATATGCGGCTTTTGTACTGACTCTGGAAAAAAACATGAACCCGGTGATGCAGAACCAGATGAATCCGAAATTTCCGGATATGGATAATACGGGCATCACAATATTGCCGATACGCGTTCTGGTATGAGTATAGGTCCAGTCAAGGACCCGGAGATCATTTCCTTGTATCCATGTAAGCATCAGCACTTCTACCCCTTTATTGTATATATATTTATACACTGTTTTGGATTGGCAAGTCAAGGCGCGATTTCCATAAAAAAACGGTATAATATTTTTATGAATACAAAAAGATGGGAAAACATAACAATTGGAAGCCGCACTTTGAACGGGAATGTCGCTCTTGCCCCGATGGCGGGTACCAGCGATGTAACTTTTCGCACGCTGTGTCATGAACAGGGTGCCTCGCTCGGATGCACCGAGCTTGTAAGTGCACGCGGCATCCGCTACAATCCTTCCCTTGACAGGTCTTTCCGTTATCTGGAAATTAATCCGGCAAAGGAAGGTCCGGTTGCGATTCAGCTTTTCGGATATGAAGCCAGGGATTTCGCAGAGGCGATTCCGCTGATTCTGGAACACCCGCTTCTGGGAAAGGCTTCTTTCATTGATATAAACATGGGCTGTCCGGTGTCAAAAGTCGTAAAGACGGGGGCCGGTTCGGCACTGATGCTTGATTTGCCGCTTGCTGCATCCATTCTGGAGACCAGTGTGCGCGCTGCATCGACCTATAGTGTGCCAGTGACTGTGAAGTTTCGCAAGGGTTGGAACGAAATCCAGGCAAATGCCGTTGTATTTGCACAGCTGTGCCGGGATTTCGGTGCTGCCGCTGTTACTGTCCACGGGCGGACCAGGGAGCAGCTGTACCTGGGAACAGCTGATTGGGATTGCATTGCCCGGGTCGTGCAGGTTCTTGCCGGATCGGGGATTCCTGTTTTCGGAAACGGAGACGTCAAAGATGGTGAAAGTGCGCGCAGGATGCTTGCCGAGACAGGCGTGGACGGAGTCATGATCGGTCGTGCTGCCCAAGGCAATCCCTGGATATTCGCGGAAATTAAGGCAGCCCTGAGTGGAGAAGAAATCCCCCTGCCGCCCAACGCCCGGGAGCGGGCGGATATGATCAGAAGGCATCTTACGGGACTGAGTGAAAAGTTGGGGGAGTCTTTGGCCATTCGTGAAATGCGTACGCAGCTTGCCTGTTATTTCCGAGGGCAAAGTCACGCTTCCATCTTTAAGGCAGAAGCCATGCAGGCAGAGACTTTCGAGCAAGTCGACAGGATTTTATGCAAATGGGTTCAGGCCAGCGCAGAGCAATGACCAGGTTAAGCGGTTGTCAATTTATGCAATTGGGAATAAAGTTAATTTGAGGAATTTTCAATTTGATCAGGGAGGTGCTGTATGTGCAATCAAAGGTACTGCCAAATACCAGTGATTTTTAGCACGGACATGAATCTATTTCAGAAACCCCCCGAGAAGTCCCCTGACCAGACTTCTGCCGATCTCACGGCCAGCTGAATTGAGGGCTGAAGAGACTGCTTTTTCAGCTGTCGATTGCCGTTTGGGCGGAGCAGCGGCAGGCTTTCTTACTGAAGACTGAGTACTTCCTGCTGAAGAACTTCGTTTGGAGGACATTTCAGCGGCATCAGCCTGTGCGGCGGCCTCTTCCTGTTTTTTCTGCTCCCCGTATTTAATCATCAGCATTTCATATGCGGACTCGCGGTCAAGCATCTGTTCGTATTTGCCGTAGAGTGAGGAGGACTTCACACAAGCTTCGATATTCGCATCCCCGGCGGGTCCGATATAACTCTGCGGCGGAAGGATATATGCCCTTTCTACAATACCGGGCACACCTTTTTCATCAAGAAAAGAGACAAGTGCTTCACCGACGCCTAACTCAGTCAGGGCCGTTTCGGTATCAAAAGCCGGGTTCACACGGAAAGCCTGTGCAGCTGCGTGAATGTTCTTCTGCTCTGCCGGTGTATAGGCGCGAAGAGCATGCTGGACCCGGTTGCCAAGCTGTGCAAGAACACCTTCCGGAATATCCGCGGGGTTTTTTGTAATAAAATACACGCCGACACCTTTGGAACGGATCAACTTAATGACCTGCTCGACGCGTTCAATAAGGAAGGGAGGAGCGTCATTGAAAAGAAGGTGTGCTTCATCGAAAAAGAAGACCATTCTGGGTTTGTCGAGATCGCCCGCCTCAGGCAGTGTCTCGAAAAGCTCGGACAGCAGCCACAGCAGGAAAGTAGAATAAAGGAGCGGTTGTGTGAAAAGCGTCGTCGCTGAAAGTACATTAATGAAGCCGCGCCCTGTGCTGTCCGTGCGGATCCAGTCGCTTATCGAAAACGCAGGCTCTCCGAAAAAGGAATCAGCACCCTGATCCTGCAGAAGGGCAAGGTTTCGCTGAATCGCACCGATCGTGACTTTGCTGACATTGCCATAGGACAGTGTGAATTCGCCGGCGTTGTCACCGACATACTGCAGCATCAGACGAAGATCTTTCATGTCAAGAAGAAGAAGCTTGCGGTCGTCCGCAATCCGGAAAACCATCGAGAGCACGGCCCTCTGCACATCGGAAAGACCCAGCATACGTCCCATCAGCAGGGGTCCCATTTCAGAAATGGTCACGCGAATCGGATGTCCCTTTTGACCAAACACATCATAAAACTCAGTCGGACAGGGCTTATACTGCCAGCCGCTGATCGGGAAATTTGCGATACGTTCCTGCATCTTCGGGCTGTCCTGCCCTGTCAGGCAAATTCCCGACATATCACCTTTGATATCGGCAAGAAAAACCGGCACTCCGAGATCCGAAAAAGATTCGGCCATCACCTTAAGTGTGACAGATTTGCCGGTGCCCGTTGCGCCGGTAATGAGACCATGCCGGTTAGCCATCCGGGGCTGCAAAATGCAGGGTGTCTGGGATCCGGCAATCCAAAGCGTGTTATCCTGTCTCATATGGTGCCTCCTTGTGATTACGCCAATACAGCGCTTTTGGTTAATGAATCAAAACATCGCGTATCCTCTCGGCGACTACACGAGCACAAATTTCGTGTGAGACGGCCAGCGGATGTGAATTGGCGCCGAGTTCCGTGCGTAGGGCCTCGGGCAGCAGAATCGTATCAAATAGCGCGAAACCATCCCTGTGAAGAATATTTTTTGCTTTTTGTATAGTCGGCCAGAGTGCGTGGCCCATCATTCCGTAGATCCAGAAGACAGGCGTTCCCGGATTCTTTTGAGCAATCTGTTTTACAAAATCAACAATTGCGCGCTTGACCTTATCCTTATCCTCTTTGATGTAATCGGAATCATCTTCAGGGTAATCAGTAACAACAAAATCAGCATCCATATTACTGCGGCGCAGTTTGAAAGACTCGCCGGTGACCGGATGGCGCCAGGCCGGCTGATTAAATCCGCTGTTATCGTTCGTGCCCAGATTGATAACAATAACATCCGGTTTAAATGAGAAATCATAAAGCTTGTCCGCCCCGCGTTCTGAAGCAAACGGCGGTTGGATAATACCGCAGATCCGGTCATAGACGCAAGGGAGATTGGTTATCCTATTATTGTCCCAACCACAGTAAACGCCCCAGCCCCCCTGTGAAAAAATCTGGAAGTCAGCATTCAGAATACGCGCCGTATATCCGGGCCATGCATAATAAGACGTGGACCATTCGTCAATCGATACGAAAGATCCGATATTTTCAAGCCGCGGAGAAATCGCGCCTTCCCCCGAGGTCAGTGAATCGCCGATACATTCGATTCTGGGACGGACCGGAGGATCGAACAGTTCACCGTCAACACGGATACGGCAACAGCTGGTCGTCGCGTTCTTATCACCGTAATTAGCCTGACTTTCCTTGAAAATACGGATAGAGCGTTTGGCTGAGGCAACGATCCGGTGACTTTGCGGATAACCTTTGGTATTCAGGACGGTATACCAGTGCGTCCCGTCCATAAGCCGGAAACGAGAGGATGGTAAGCCGTCAATTTCAAAAATCACCCACTGCTCTCTGCCGTCGTTGACAGCCGTCAGCTCGACCTGTGCATAGCAGCCCTGCAAAACAAATTCGATACCAGATCCGGTCCAATCCATATGAAAAACGCCCGAAACACGATCGGATCTCCCCAAAAGCTTGATTTTCTCCTGCTCGAAAATATTCCATTCTTTCATTGAAGGAACCTTCCTTCTATCGTATTTTTCATATATCATTCTATCGCAAAAGCCAGCCTGAAGGAATCATCCATTTTCAAAACAAGTATGCAGTAAATTGACAATATATCTGGTATATTTGATAATGATTCACACAACACCGGCCGCTGCCATTCATAAATAGTACATCAAAAATAATATCTACAGGAGGCGGATTTTTATGAAAAAGTTATTTGTATCCTTTCTGCTGATTTCTGCTTTTGTTCTCCTTTCGGGGTGCGGACTTAATGCAAAACAAACGCAGACTGAAATAACTTCTGCTTCCACAACAGCAGAAACCACTAAGGCAGAGACTACAAAAGTAGAAACCACTGCAGCATCACAGGCCCCGACAATAACGTATGTTTCATATGAGAATGGACGGTTTGGTTTTTCCATAGATTATCCAGATAGTTTTATTACAAAGACAACGCCCGACAACGGAGACGGCATTTTGCTGGCCTCGAAAGACGGGAACGCAGAACTTTCCGTATCAGGAATCAATAATGCCCTTGGCGACACAGCCGCTTCATTCTTAAAAAGCCTTGCGGAAGAGCATACAAATGCTTCACTTAAGACAACGCAGGATAACTGGGTGATCCTGTCATGGACTGACGGTGATACTGTTTTCTATCAAAAAAGCGTCATAGGTACCGGTTCAATAGATACATTCGTTTTAAAGTACCCTAAAACCCAGAAAGATATCTATGCAACAATCATTACATATCTGGAGACAAGCTTTAAAACCCCCTCAATAGAAGAAAGCCATTAACATGAAAAACATATCTAATATTAATAACATTCCGGAAGAAAATATATATGACCCTGATTTTCAATCCAAATTGAAAACAGTGTGCATTGGGGACGCCATCGGCTGTGAGAAGCTATATGCAAATATGGATTACGTCAAACCGGGCGCGGTCAGCATCAAATATCATTTTCATTCAAAACAGGAAGAATTCTATCTTGTTATGAGTGGCAGTTGACTGCTGAGAATAAACGGTGAAGAAATTCCGGTTAAGGCCGGAGATGTTGTTTCTGCACCGGCAAGCAAAGATACAGGTCACCAGTTTATTAATAACGGTTCAGAAATATTGCAGATCCTCGATGTCGGAACACGCGGAGAGGATGATGTTATTACGTATCCTGATGAGAATGTGGTTTTAATAAAAGACAGTAAAATGGTCTTCCATCTTAGTAGCAAAATAGAAGAATGGACTTCCGAACCGAACAGTGAATTGCCCTTTTGTGAAAATTAATTATATTCCGCAGTGCCTGCGGATTTCTGCAAATCAGCATACGATAGGAGTGCGAAAATGGAACCAGACTCGAGAATCGGAAAACGAATCGGTGAAGGATATACAGCTGAAGTTTTTTTGTGGACAGATGAGAAAATAATCAAATTATTCAGGAGCGGTCTGCCCAAGGAATTGTGTATTGGTGAGTTCGAAGCAACAAGAAAAATCAACGACTGTTTTGGAGTTTGCCCCAAGCCATTTGAACTTATAGAAGTTGACGGGAAGACTGGTATCATTTATGAAAGAATTACCGGTGAATCCATGTTAAGACGCATAATGGGAAAGTTATGGACATGTAGAAGCAGCGGTAGAAAACTTGCCCGGCTGCAGTTCTCCTTTCAGAAAGAGATCGACTTTTCTCTGATATCGGTCAGTGATGCGCTTAAAAGAAATATCAATTATGTATCTGAAATTACAACTGCAGAGAAAGAGTATCTTTATCAATACATAGATTCCCTTCCTGACGGGAACTGTCTGTGCCACTTTGATTTTCATCCCGGAAACGTACTGATTCAGGACGATAAATATGTCGTGATCGATTGGATGACAGCTTCAAACGGAAACCCTCTGGCGGATGCTGCAAGGACATCCGTTTTGCTCCGTTTTGCCGAGACAACTATGAAGCCTGAAATTCTGAACTTGCTCATAGCCAAAATCCGCATGACAATTCATAACGAATACCTGAAAGAATATATCTCGGCAGCCAATGTCAGAAAAGAAGACATTGAAGCATGGGAGCTGCCCATCATGGCCGCCCGCCTCCTGGAGTGGATTCCTCCGAAGGAAAAAGCAAAGCTGCTCACAATGGTGCAGACGAATATTCATGAAGCCGGTAGTTTAGTCAACCTTGCCTGACTGATAAATTCCGCAGGATTGAGCAGCAATCCGAAGTTCTAATCTTCCTTAGCGTCCGCAGGACGCCCAACAGGGAAGTGATAATGCTTTTCGAGTAGTTTCCGCAGGATTGCAAAGCAATCCGAGGACCTGACCGAATGAGAAAATCATTATCACTTCCCCGACATGACCGAGCGAGAAACACACACAGCCTTCCCCACCATTCGACATCTCCTGCTAAGAAGTGTAAAATATTAAAGACTCAGACTCGCGCGCCAAATTTGAAATACGTCATTTCCCATATGGAGGATCCCCTATGAGCAATCAAGAGGAGAGCACGGTTTCTTTTTCCGATTCATGTGATTGCAGCATTATTCACGAGGACGTTGTGGAGCGGGTCGGGAAGCAGATGCTGCCGCCGGAGCTGCGAGCGGAAATGGCTGATTTCTACAAAATTATGGGTGACAATACACGTATCAGTATTTTGCATGCACTGTCCTTTTCTGAGATGTGCGTATGCGATATTTCGATGCTGCTGCAGATGAATCAGTCTACGGTTTCACATCAGCTTAAGACACTGCGGCAAACTCGTCTGGTCAAAAATCGGCGCGAGGGCAAGGTAGTCTATTATTCACTTAATGATAATCATATTCAAAAAATCATCGAACTTGTACGAATTCATCTTATGGAGTGAGGTAAAAAAATGCTTACAGTAACTTTGTGTATTTCGCTGATTTGCGGAGTGATTCTATGTTTTTTTGGATTTCGTCTCTTCAGGTTTGCCATGTCGCTGGCCGGATTTGTGCTGGGTGCCGGAATCGGATATTTTCTCTATAGCCTTGCAGGAAGTTATCTTCCTGCGGCAGGCAGCGGCATATGGATAATGGTGTTTATGGGCGTGGGCGGAATTCTTATTGGAATTCTATCCTACCGGATTTATAAGGCTGCGCTTTTCTACACAACCATGTTAATCACGGCATTTGTCGTGCTTAAAACATTCCTTCTTACCATGGGATCCGGCGTCGGCGTGACAGCATTTTTTATGACGCTTATTGGAAACACCAAAATCGGCGGAGTTGCTGATTCGATTACAGAGGTTCCCGTCGGCAAAAGCGGCACGGTTGGTACAGCAGTTGCCGATGCACTTGCCAAAATTCCCGGGTCAACACAAAATGAGAAATTCTGGATTGTAGTCGGAATAGCACTTGTTGCCGGAGCGATTGTCGGCGGAGTCGTATGTCTGATGCAGAAGCCGGCCATTATCGTGATAACAGCTGGCTTGGGCGGACTTTTGATCACACAAGGTGTCTTTTCGCTGATTCAAAGCCTCAGTGCTTTTGATACAAGTGCGCAAACTATTGTTAAATCATTTGCCGTCGGAAACGGACGGCCGGCGTTATCGGCACTCGTTGCAGCAGCCTTTGTCGCCCTGGGAATCATAGTGCAGTTCAAAACGGCTAAAAAAAGCTAGAAAATCCGGATTCAACCCTGATTCATTGCACACCTCTGGCGTCTTTCGCTGCTTGGGTGTGTGCTTTTTTTTGCTGTGATTACCTTGACAAAAATTATTTTTGAGGTATTCTATGTCAGTGCTACCTTACGATAGGTAGGCAAATTGAAGGTGAGATTTTTATGGAAACAAAAAAGAAAATTATGGATTCTGCGTTCAGGTTGTTCGCTGAAAAAGGAAATGAATTTTCGTTAACGGAAGTTGCAAATGAGGTTGGTATACAAAAGCCTTCGATCTATGCTCATTTTGCAAGCAAGGATATTTTGTTATATGCAGTTATTGATCGGGAAATTGAATCGTATTTCTTTGAGAGTAATGAACATAGCCGTGATTTGAAAAGCATATTTTTTATGATATTGGATTATTATAATAAGCCTAGATCCAAGCTGTATTTTTGGAAAAGGCTTTTGCTTTTTCCGCCGAAAGTATTTGAAAAGACACTGGTCAAAAAAATAGAAACTTTATCCAAAGAACGCTTTGAAATAATAGAAGAAATAATCAGAACCAATATGGATGGTGGCTCAATAAGATGCCAGGATCCAGAGACAGTTGCATTTTCATTTCTTGCCTTGATTCATGGCTTGTTATCAACTTCAATTATTTATCAGTCAGAGGATTTATCACTTCATTTTGAAGATATATGGCAGAATTTTTGGAAGGGTATAAATTAGGGAGGGCGAATCATTGTTACTTACAATTCGAAATATGGGAGGACAAGGAACTTTGTTATTTGTTTCGATTTTACTGTATATTTTTGCTGCCGCGGCATCCCTTGTACTGATGAAACGGCACAAAATTTGTAATATTGTATCAAATACACTTTGTATTCTTGCCGCAACAGCGGGGATTGCAGCATCCATTATCGAGATATTTTTTAATCAGGCACTAACTGATATACATATATTTCAATCAACAATTCCCCTTTTATCAATTGACATAAAAATGGACAAGCTGTCCGCCTTCTTTGTACTATGTTTATCCGTGCTTGTGGTTTGCGTTTCCCTATACTCAATTGGGTATATTTCGCACTATTACGGCAAAAGAAATGTAGGACTTTTCAATTTTATGTACGCTACCTTTATTCTATCCATGCTCTTTGTAATGATATCAGGCAATGCCGTGTTTTTCTTTATCGCATGGGAAGTCATGGCAATGATTTCGTATTTTTTAGTCGTTTTTGAATCTGAGCAGGAAGAAAATCAACGTGCCGGTAAATTGTACGTCATCATGACTCATATAGGAACTGCTTTCTTGTTAATCGGATTTATGATTATGTACAGCTATACAAAATCCTTTGATATGTTCGCAAGTTCCGCAGCTATTCCGCCATTTGCTAAAAATATTATATTCATCATGTTTCTGATCGGTTTCGGAACGAAGGCCGGAGTAATTCCGGTCCATATCTGGCTTCCCCATGCACATCCGGCTGCACCGAGCAATGTGTCTGCCCTTATGTCGGGTATCATGATTAAAACAGCAATTTACGGAATTTTACGATTTGTATTTTCTTACCTGGGCATACAAAATACATGGTGGGGAGTAACAATCCTGGTGATTGGTATTGTCTCAGCAGTTCTTGGAGTGGCATATGCTTTTGTGGAAAAGAACATAAAAAGGCTTCTTGCCTACAGCAGCATTGAAAATATCGGAATCATATTCATAGGCCTTGGAGTTGCATTTATTGCACAGGCACAGGGCAATTCCACCGTATGTGCACTCGCGATAACAGCGGCCCTTTTTCACTCTTTTAATCATACACTCTTTAAGGGGAGCTTATTCCTTGGTGCAGGATCTGTACATTATGCGACGCACACAAAAAACATGGAAGAATTGGGCGGCCTTATTAAAAAGATGCCTGTTACTGCGCTGTTTTTTCTTGGCGGAGCACTTTCCATTGCCGCTGTTGTACCATTTAACGGTTTTATTAGTGAATGGCTCACATATCAGTCGCTCTTCGCAACAATTACTCCAGGTCAGTCCGTAATCAATATTCTGTCCATACTTACGGTAGCGGTGCTTGCAATGGCCGGAGCTTTGGCGGCAGCAAGCATCATTAAATTATACGGTATTTCATTTCTGGGTCTTCCGCGAAGCGATCATGCAGCTAAGGCCACGGAAGTACCGGGAATAATGAATATTGGAATGGGTATTCTGGTGTCCCTTTGCCTTTTGGCAGGACTTTTCCCGATGGCTGTTCTGCAGGGAATTGATAAGGTTACGCTTGGTTTGACAGGTCTGTCGATACTCGGCCGGCTTAAGGGCGGGTTTTTACTTGCCTTCTATCCTATGAATATTTCCGGGAATGCCATATCACCTGCCGTAATCGTTGGCGTATTGGCGGGTGTGATTTTAACTGTGCTGATTGTGATAAGAATGATCGGCGGCAAGTATATCGAAAGAAAGTATGGAACCTGGGACTGCGGCTTTGAGGCGCTAAGTGAAAGAATGCAGTACAGTGCCACCGGTTTTTCCAAACCGATCAAAATTGTTTTTAAAGCATTGTTCAGACCAACCAGATCAATCAAAATTGAGGGCGACTTAACGTACCATCCTGAATCAATAGAATATACGGTATCCGCTGAGCCGATTTTTGAAAAGTATTTGTATGGCCCCCTCGTACGTGCGGTTAAGAATTTTTCGAAGAAAATAAAATTCCGTATCCAGACGGGAAGTATCCATACGTATCTCATTTACATATTTTTAGCGGTGCTTGCATTGATGCTGTATAACAGGCTTTCATAGGAGGAGCGTCCATAATGATAAATGTTGTTTATGCAGTCATTCAAATCGTTGTTCTTGTTTTGGCTGCACCTTTAGTAAACGGGATCATAAAAAAAGTGAAAGCTTTGACGCAGAAAAGAAAGGGGGCTCCCCTTTTTCAAATGTATTATGACTTGTTTAAGATGTGTAAGAAAACCGTTGTTGTTTCCGATGTGTCTTCATGGATACTCAAAGTTACACCATATATTGTTTTTTCAACGGCTGTAGCTGCAGGCCTTTTAGTTCCCGTTACGACACTGATTCAGCCGGGATGGTTTACCGGGGATATTATTATAGTGGTTGCCATTTTTGCTCTCGGGCGGTTTTTTATGATGCTGGCTGCATTGGATACGGCAAGTACGTTTGGAGGCATGGGTTCGAGCCGTGAAGCGATGATTTCCTCTCTGATAGAACCATCCATTCTCGTTACCCTGTTCACGATTGGACTTACTGCAAAATCAACCGCCCTTTTCCCGATCATGAATTTCATGAAGAGCACGGGTACCCCTCTGATTCATCCGGTATATATAATAGCTTTCATTACATTTTTCATCATCATTATTACAGAAACTTCAAGAATACCGGTGGATGACCCGTCAACACATCTTGAGCTGACTATGGTTCACGAAGCCATGCTGCTTGAGTATTCGGGCAGAAATCTTGCGCTGATGGAACTTGGTGCGGCAATTAAACAACTGGTATTCATCACCCTTCTGGTCAATATTTTCATTCCTCTTGACCAGCTTATCGGTGTAGCAGGAATTGCCGCTGTTGCCATATCCCTTGGGATCTATTTGATAAAGGTTGTTTGCGTATCCATCATCATTGCCGTAATCGAAGTAAGTACAGTCAAGCTGCGTCTTTTCAGCATACCTAATCTTGCCGCTCTTTCGTTTATCCTGTCCTTTCTTGGATTTTTACAATATTTCGTTTTTGGGAGGTAAAAATGTCTGACTATCTTGATGTGCTGTCCGTTCTAATTTTATTGTCATCGTTTATTCTCATGGCTAACAAGAGAACTAAATCACATATCAGAACATTTCGAATTCAAGCGGCTATGATTGCCCTTGCTGCAGGAATAATGGGAATAGACAGTCTATATAAAGAAGGACAATTTGACCTACTTGTGGTTTGTGCGGTCATAATTGCGATAAAGGTCATTTATATTCCCCATCTTTTGAAAAAGGTCGACGCGAATGTAGAGTATAAGGTCGAAAAGGATTTTTTCCTGAATATACCCATTCTCATTATCGGCTGCTGCTTCATTGTTGTTTTTACCTACTTCTCCATTTCAACATCAGAAGGAATAAATGCAGGGACACTCAACATGCGGGTTGTAAATTCGGTTTCGCTTATCCTTATAGGTTTATTCTTTATGATCAGCAGAAAAAAGGCGATCGGGCAAATTGTAGGATTTCTCGTAATTGAGAATGGAATTTTTGTCACAGCGATGTTTGCGACGCAGGGCATGCCGTTTATTGTCGATATGGGTATGTTTATCGACCTGCTGTCAGCAGTCATGATACTCGGCATCATGGTGTTTAAGATAAATGAAAAATTTAAATCAGTTGACATAAATAAACTTAAAAACTTGAGGGGATAAAATAATGGGATTCGTTTTACTGGCTGTTCCGGTCGTTGCTGTAGTATTGTTCCTTCTTATCAGGAGCAAAAAACTGCAATATGCAATAAGTGTATCTGCATCAACGATCATAATGATAGCCGCGGCACTTCTGACCCGGGATGTAATGCTTTTTGGTGTAGTTGAATATTCTGCTTTGGGCGGAGTTTTCTATATTGATTCTTTGAGTATTCTTGTACTCGATATAGTCGTCATTATCGGACTTATGACAAGCATTTATTCGGTTGGCTATTTGGAGGAAGAGTTAAAACACGGGAAGCTGGATCCTGGCAGAATCCGGATCTACTATGTTTTGATGTACTCCTTCATATTTACTATGATGCTTGCCCTGACGGTAAAAAACATGGGAATTATGTGGATTGCCATTGAGGCGACTACACTCGCCTCAACATTCCTGGTCGGGTTTTATAACGGGAAGGATTCTATTGAAGCAGCATGGAAATACATAATAATATGTTCGGTCGGAATTGCGATTGCACTTCTGGGCATAACATTCCTGCAGCTTTCTTCCATTGATGTATTGAAAGGCTCACAGTTTCTGGATTGGACGGCTTTGTATAACCATGCCGCGGCACTCAACAGCTCAACACTGCGATTTGCATTCATATTTATTGTTATAGGCTTTGGAACCAAAGCCGGTCTTGCCCCCATGCACACCTGGCTTCCGGATGCACATAGCCAGGCCCCCTCGCCAATCAGTGCATTGCTGTCAGGAGTTTTGCTGAATTGCGCAATGTATGGAATTATTCGAACGATAGCCATAGTAAACCGCAGTTTGGGGAGCAGCGTTTTTACCGGAAGAATTATGATAACTTTCGGTATTTTGTCCATACTTACCGCAGCAATATTTATTCTTACACAAAAGGACTATAAAAGACTGCTCGCGTATTCAAGTATTGAGCACATGGGAATAATCGCTGTTGCCATAGGTATATTTACTCCGCTGTCTGTTTTTGGAGCATTACTTCATATGATCAACCACTCCTTCACCAAGTCCATGCTGTTTCTATCCTCGGGCAACATACTGCAGAAATATGATACAAAAGAGATTTCGAAAATTAAAGGTATGCTGAAGATTCTTCCGGTTACAGGGACGGTATTTTTACTTGGGTTGTTTGCTATAGCAGGAACACCTCCATTTGGTGTATTCAGCAGTGAGTTTGTTATTATTACAGCAATTTTTCAAAAAAATATTTTTTGGATCGGGATTCTTATCGCCGTTGTTCTTGCCGTCATTTTTGCCGGAATTGCACACACCATGTTCAAAATGTTTTATGGAACGAATACTTCTGCGGAAATAACAGCAGGTGAAATAAATATCCCGGGTGTTATTGCCATTGTTGTTCTTTTTGTTTTAATAACGGTTACCGGTCTTTTTATACCCAATCCACTGAAAGAACTCATTGAGAAGGCCGGCAATATCATAATTGGAGGACAGGTGTAATATGTTTACAGAAATATACGGAAATTTGATGAAAATTTTCCCTGCTGATATTTATGACCAGAAGTGCTGCAATGAGAACGAACTGTATTTGCATGCGAATCCTGCCAAAATACTGGATTTTTGTACGCATATCAATACTGAGATGGGATACTCGCTTGTTTCGATGTTTGCAAACGATGAGACAAGTCTGTGCGAAAAATATGCTGTATATTATGTGTTTTCCGACAGGGAAAAAGGGTTGTTTTTGACTTTGATTACATTGATTGATCCGTTAAAAATGGAATTTGTATCTATCTGCGAAAAAGTTCACGCAGCGGCGCTGTATGAGAGGGAAATTAAGGATCTGTTTGGTTTGGATCCCATCGGACACCCCAATGCCAAAAGGCTTGTATTCCACAGTAACTGGCCTGACGGGGAATTTCCTTTGCGCAAATCGTATGATGTGAAGCACAAACCGGATTTTGCAAAAGAGAACATCAGCTTCAATAAAGTAACGGGTGAGGGCGTCTTTGAGATCCCGGTAGGACCTGTTCATGCAGGAACGATAGAACCGGGCCATTTCCGGTTCAGCGTTGCAGGTGAACCGATCATTAACCTTGAAGCACAGCTGTATTTTGTGCATAAGGGTATTGAAAAAATGTGTGAGGGTGAGAGCATAGAAAGATGTTTATTTGTGTCGGAGCGAATATCCGGAGATGAAACCTTTGCTAACTCATACGCTTATTGCCAGGCGATAGAAAAAATCGCAAAGATGAAAATCCCGCCGAGGGCCGAATATACCAGGGTTATTTTTGCTGAACTTGAAAGGCTTACAAGCCACCTCGGAGACCTGGGAGGAATCTGCCTTGATACTGCATATGGTTTTGCTGCATTTCAGTTTAGAATGATGAAAGGCTGGGCTTACGGGGTCGCAGATGAACTTTGCGGTATGCGGTTTTTAAGGGGTGTGAATAAGCTTGGAGGAGTGAAGCTCGATTTTGTTGCCGGGAAAGAATCGAAGTTAATTGACCAATTGAATAGAATAAGGACAGAACTTGAGGACACTGTGAAAATCATAAAAGCAAATAGTCTGTTTATTGACAGGGTGGAGAATACCGGAATACTTCAGATGAGTATTGCTGTTGATTTGAATGTGACCGGACCTGCAGGGCGTGCATCAGGCATTCGCTATGACGTAAGGAAGGCATTCGCAAATGACGCATACAAGCAGCTCACATTTACTGTTCCGGAGCATAATAACGGTGATGTAAACTGCAGGATGAATGTGAAAATAGAGGAATGCTTTGCATCCATTGACCTGATTTTGAAGTCACTGGAAATGATGCCGGACGGCAAGGTATTGGAGCCCATTCACTCTGTTGAACCCTTTGCGTATGGTTTGGGAATAATGGAGTCACCAAGAGGAGAAAATATTCACTGGGTTATGACCGGAGAAAACAACACGATTTTCCGCTACAAAATCAGGACGCCCTCCTTTTGTACCTGGCCTGCCGTATGCCATGCTGTCAAGGGGAATATCGTCCCCGATTTTCCGCTGATTAACAAGAGCTTTAATTTATCCTATGCCGGCAATGATTTATAGACCTGGAGGATTGAAATGTTTAATGTAATCAGGAAAATAGTAAAGTATCCAAGACTTGCGCAGGATTATCCCCGGAAGCCTCTTGATTCGAGCTTGTTTATCGGCAGACCGGAAATTGACCTGGGAAAATGCACCGGATGCGGTGAATGCGTAAACCGCTGCCCATCCCGCGCAATCGTTTTGGACAAAAAGGAAAATGGCATAGGAATTAATTACGACGAATGTATTTTCTGCACTTTGTGTGAAGAAATTTGCCCGGTTGGTGCTGTAAAAATGACAAACAAGTTCGAGCTTGCTGAAAAAGACAGAAAACTGCTCAGAAAAAGTCCGATTATCATAGAAGAAAGAAATATTTCAGATAAATCATATGAAGTCATCTGCAGCGAGCTTTCGTTGAATATTAAAAAAACATTCGGAAGAAGTCTTCAAATCAGGGAGGTGGATTCCGGGTCCTGCAATGCCTGCGACTCTGAAATCAACGCTCTCAACAATCCGTTTAATGATATTGAGAGATTGGGAATCAAGTTTGTTGCTTCGCCAAGGCATGCAGATATGCTTCTGGTGACAGGTGCGGCGACAAGAAATATGCAGCTTGCTTTGGCAAAAACCTATAATGCAACCCCCGACCCGAAGCTTGTTGTTGCGGTGGGAGCCTGTGCATGCAGCGGCGGAATATTCAGGGATACCTATGCCACAAGCAATGGCATTGACAGTATTGTGCCTGTTGATGTATACATTCCCGGCTGCCCTCCAAGGCCGCAGGCAATCCTGTATGGCATATTAAAGGCTTTGGATCGCGTGTAACACGGGATTTCCCCATGTTACTGAAAAAACAAAAATAGTAAAGGGGTAATCATTATGTCAGAATCGACGATTACCAAAAAATTCGCTGTCGCGCGCTATTACAGGGAGAATGCAGAAGGGGAAGCAAGCGCAATTACGTGATCGACCCAGGCATCCCACTCAGGATCAGGAATCTGAAGATCCGGACGCTTCATCAGAAAGGACAAAGACTGCCGAACACCCTGGTCGAAGCGTATTGATGCACAGAAGCCTGGTACGAGCCGCTTGATTTTGCTGTTATCGAACACTACCGTATTGCTCTTGTCACCAAGAAGGGGTCCTTCAAGTTCCGGCTTAAGCTGAATAAGCATGTCGCTCGATATGTGTACCAATTTGGGCTTGACGCCAAGCGCCTGGCCTATGATTTCATAAATCTGGTTCCATGTCAGGGACTCGTCCGATGTGATATGCACCGGTTCGCCAATCGCATGCGGGTTGCCCAAAAGACCGATATAGGCCATGGCAAAATCCATGCTGTGTGTAACCGTCCAAAGAGAGGAACCGTCTCCGGGAACAATGACCGGCTTGCCGTTCATCATACGGGAGATATCATTCCAGGGGCCCTTGTCTCCGTGTATTGCAAGCGGAATGCTGCCGTCAGCATAAGTATGGCTCGGGCGAACAATGGTAACAGGGAACCCGGTATTCCTGTACGCGTCCATAAGAACCTGTTCGCAGGCAATTTTGTCGCGTGAATACTGCCAATGGGGATTCGCAAGAGGGGTGCTCTCGGTAATCACATAATGCGAAAGCGGCTTCTGATAGGCAGAAGCGGAACTGATGAATATGTATTGTCGGCAGCGGCCCTCAAAGAGGCGGATATCCCTTTTGACTTGCTCCGGCACAAAGGCTACAAATTCACCGACAACATCAAAGTCCTCACCGGCGAGAATATTTCTGATTTCATCTTCATTATTAATGTCGCCAGTAATCTGGCGGACTGAAGCGGGAATGTTTCCTTTTTTGCTGCCGCGGTTCAGAATGGTAAGCTCATAACCATCTTTTTCAGCAAGCTGTCTTGTGATAGCGCCGCTGATTATACCTGTTCCTCCAATAAATAATATCTTCAAAATGCAACCCTCCTGCGCTTTTTCGGCTTATATTTTTTCTACAGGGAAAGTATAGCATGTTTTGTGCGTGCTCTTTATCGGAATATTGTCTGGAAATCAGACACCTTTGTCCAGTTTGTCGTGTTTTTGGACACCTGCTGCATTTTGCATATTTGAGTTGCGGATGGTACGTGCTATGTTATGAATGATCGACGGTGATTTGAATAATTGTTTTATCTAATAATTATAATCATGTATTGCAATTATTAGAATCACGTGATAAACTTGCGGAATCAAGCAATAAAAATATAAAATCAGGACAAGGGGATATACAAAATGTCAAAAGAAACAATGAATACAATCAAACGTCTGATCGTAGTCCTTGGTATTATTATCATTCCGCTCCTCTACAGTTATCTCTATCTGGGGGCTTTCTGGGATCCATACAGCCGGCTGGATACACTGCCGGTGGCTGTAGTGAATACAGACGAAGGAGCACAAATTCATGATGTTAACCGTAATCTCGGGGAGGAACTGATCTCTTCCCTTAAGGAAGACGGGTCTCTCAAATTTGTCGTAACGACGCAGGCGGATGCGCAGGCCGGAACGGAGGGAAGCGAGTATTATGCAACGCTGACGATTCCTTCGGATTTTTCAAAAAATATCGCTTCGGCAGAGACAGCAGATAAAACGGCTGCCACGCTTTCTTTCACATCAAATGAGAAAAAAAATTATCTGGCCAGTCAGATTATGAAAACAGCAGTTCTTCGGATTGAGGAAAAGCTGCGCGGTGAGGTTGATGCGGAGATGGTACAGAGCCTTTCGGATAAACTCGCTGAAGTTCCCGACAGCATGGCTGTGCTGTCGGACGGATTTACAACACTTCAAAACGGATCAATTGATCTTGTGAGCGGAACAAAAGACCTTTCTGCCGGTGCGGCCAATCTTCTATCCGGTGCAAAGAAGGTTGATTCAGGAAGCCGTGATCTTTCTGCCGGTGCGGAAAACCTTGTTACAGGATCCGGTGCATTAGCAGCAGGTGCTGCGGATTTAGCTTCCGGAGCACGGAATCTTACATCCGGGACACAGCTGTTCGCTGCCAATATGAATACTTTCGATACGAGTATGGGCGATGCGGCAGCTGGTTCCTTCAAACTATCAACAGGAGCAGCTTCGCTTGATACGGGTATAGATACACTTTTAACCGGTGTGCAGCAGCTATCAGAATCTACCGAAGATATCGGAACGATCACAGCCGGCGCAGCAAAGCTTGCCGAAAGTACCAATACATTCAATAACAGCCTGACAGCATATATTTCTGGAGTTGACACGCTGATAGCAGGTGTGAACAATACAAGCGGATTTTTGAAAAACTATGTGGTAAATATTAACCCGGCGATCATGCAGGATCCCTATTTTGCGGCCTTTATGGCAAGCATGTCAGATCCTTCCATGAACAGCAATATTACGGCACTGACTGCGGCCAATGTGCAGATGAAAGCAGCTTCCTCGCAGATAGCGGCAGGAACAGCAGCCCTTGCATCGGGAACAGAAAGTCTTCCTCAAATAAAGGAAGCTCTGTCGCAGCTCGAATCAGGCCTTCTGCAGGTACAGACCGGCTCGTCAGCGTTGGTATCCGGAGCTGCGGACATGAGTACAGGGCTTTCACAGCTGGATGCTGCTTCCGGCAAACTGAATGACGCTTCACAAACAATTCTCTCCGGTTCACAGGTACTTAGCGATGGAGCCACATCACTTTCCAGCGGAACAGCCACCCTTACCGAAGGGGCATCGACCCTTTCGAGCGGCGCAGCGTCCCTGTCCGACGGAACATCGACGCTTTCGCAAGGTGCATCGGACCTCGTTGACGGAACATCTGCCCTTTCCGATGGAGCGGCGGCCCTGTCCGAAGGGATCGGGACAGCCAAAACCGGTATCGACGACAGCATATTAAACGCGAATGCTAATCTGGGCGTTCTCAATGGATTGTCCGGTTATGCAAATGCACCTGTGACAGTCGATAACCATGCGGTTAACCCGGTTCAAAATTACGGAACAGCTTTTGCACCTTACTTTCTATCGCTTTCCCTATGGGTCGGGGGAGTTATGATTTTTCTTGGAACCTACCTCGACGGTGAAGGAAGATTTGAAGTCCTTTCCAGGAACTCCACCCGTAAAGTCCTGCGGAGCTTCATTTTTATGGGTCTCGGACTGGTTCAGGCCGTAGTTCTGGGTGTGGCACTTAAGTATTGCCTGGGACTGACCGTGAAAAACGAAGGTCTCTACTTCTTTGCCTGTGCACTATATTCGCTGTGCGCTGTGGCTGTTATTCAATTCTTCATGGTGAATTTCCGGGACATCGGCAAATTTATATGCATTGTTTTGCTGATCCTTCAGCTGACGGCATGCGGTGGTACATTCCCGATGGAGACAGTGCCGAAGTTCTTTAACGTGATCTATCCGTATATGCCGATGACATATTCGGTCGGGCTTTTTAAGGAAGCAATAAGCGGAGGGGACCGGACACTTGTTATCCGCAACGCAGTCATTTTGGCAGTAATCGCATTTGCATTTACTTCCTTAACGATTATCATGACAGTTGTGACTCGCCGCAGGGAAAAACGAACGGCAGTGATCCTGCAAAAGCAATTGACCCTCAAAAACGCCGTACGATAACCAGGTTACTGTTTTGCAGTAAATGAGTCAAAATGGAAGCAGTTGACCAATCGGTTCGGTTGCTTCTTTTTTTGTGCTGCGAGGAGGACAAACATGGACTCATTTGATGATCTCTATCAAAAGGCGGTTGAGGCCGCGGTTCATAACAAGGTTGAAGAGGAAGATGAGGACTTGAGGGATCATTCTTCGACAGCGGGACGCATCTATGCGCGCGCCAGGGGAGTCAGCAAGGCCGTCCAGAGTACGGTAGACCGTCTTCGTCCCAACCGCTCTATTCCTTTGCGGTCTGAACATGCTGACGGTGTACCGGCATGCAGGGCGCTTCTTGCCAGGATTATGGAAGGCAAACTGGAATCGAACTTTGTCGAGGGTATGGGGTGTATCGGGGGATGTGTCGGCGGACCCAAGGCACTTTAACACATGACTGATGCGCATATACTTGCTTTATACCGGAATCGGCAGTAGAATCTAGATGATATATTTGCGGTTAGATCAACTTTCATGCAAATAGGCATTTGTACGAGGGGTACGTATCACAAAGGCGTTGGGATTCCATTGGAATCTCAACGCCTTTGTGATGTAACATGTCAGGAATCATACACCGGACGTTTCATTGCACGGTCGGCTGCCCGCCGGCCGGAATACGGCATGTCGGAAATAGTGAAGGTATCCGGTTTTTACGACACAACATTCTTCGGGGTTCCGGAAAGAAAATTTTGCAGATTATTATAGACTGTATCAAGAAGCCGCTGGCGGGTCTCTTTCGGAGCCCAGGCAATATGAGGCGTAATGATGCAGTTTGGTGCCAGAAGAAGCGGATTATCTTCTGACGGAGGCTCTGCCGATAAAACATCAACAGCAACTCCTGCCACTTTCCCGCTGTTAAGTGCTTCCGCTACATCGTTTTCTTCGAATACGGGTCCGCGTGATGTGTTTATAAGAAATACCCTGTCTTTCATGCGCGAAATTGTCTGCCTGTTTGCAAGCCCCCTTGTTTCGGGTGTGAGCGGGCAGTGGAATGATATCACGTCACTGCTTTGGAGCAGGGTGTCGAATGACGCGTAATAAACACCGTCACCATCAGATATATCCGGAGAAAACTCTCCCGACAGCAGTCGGCTTTCAATGGACCGGCTTGTTGCGAGTACTTTCATTCCCAGCGCCTGTGCAATAACAGCAACACGCCTGGCAATTTTGCCGTATCCGACAAGACCCAGCGTCTTTTGGCAAAGCTCGGTCAAAGGTCCGCTTGTGAAGCAGAAATCGACGCTTTTTGCCCAACCGCCTTCGTGTACGAGACGGTTATGCCGGCCGGCCTGGTTGGACAGTTCAAGAAGAAGGGCAATGGTCATCTGCGCGGTAGCGTACGTCGCATATTCGGGTACAAATGTAACGGTAACGCCCAGCTCCCTGGCAGCATCCACGTCAATGACATTGTAGCCGGTCGACATCGCCCCGAGATACTTCAGGTTCGGCAGGTTCTCGAGAAGCCGCCGAGTAAAAGGCGTCTTATTTGTGAGTACAATTTCCGCATCGCCGATCCTCGAAAGAATTTCGGACTCTGGCGTGCGGTCATATACGGTGATCTCACAGAACTCTTCAAACGGCTTCCAGGACAGATCCCCCGGATTTGCCGTATATCCGTCTAACACAACGATTTTATTCATAGGTTTCTGATGTATTCATCTACTGATGCGGCAGCTGTTTTGCCGGCTCCCATAGCAAGGATGACGGTAGCGGCTCCTGTTACGGTATCCCCGCCGGCATAGACGCCCTTGCGGGAAGTCGCCATCTTTTCATCGGCAACAATACAGCCCCATTTATTCGTATCGAGACCCGTTGTTGTGCTTCGGATAAGGGGATTCGGTGAAGTGCCGATTGCGATGATGACCGTATCGACGTCAAGGGTAAAATTGGAACCCTTCTTTTCGACAGGACGGCGGCGTCCGGATGCATCGGGTTCCCCGAGATCCATTTCCACACATTCCATGGCAACTACTTCACCGTTCTCTCCACCGAGAATCTGCACCGGGTTATTCAGGTTCTTGAAGATGATGCCCTCTTCCTTGGCGTGGTGTACTTCTTCGAGACGGGCGGGCATTTCAACTTCTGAGCGGCGGTATACAATATACACATTTTTGGCACCGAGACGTTTGGCTGTACGTGCGGCATCCATGGCAACATTGCCTCCGCCGACCACTGCGACAGCCTGGCTGTTGCGGATAGGGGTATCGTACTGGTTGTCATATGCCTTCATCAGGTTGGCGCGTGTCAGGTATTCGTTCGCGGAATATACTCCGACCAGTGATTCGCCGGGGATTTTCATAAAGGTGGGCAGACCTGCACCGGTGCCTATGAAGACGGCTTCATAACCTTCCTCAAAGAGTTCGTCGATGGAAAGAATCCTGCCGATTACCATGTTGGTCCTGATTTCGACACCGAGTGCCTTTACATTTTCAATCTCCTTACTGACCAGTGCTTTGGGTAGACGAAACTCCGGAATTCCGTAGACCAGTACTCCGCCCGGTTTGTGGAAGGCTTCAAAAATAGTGACCTTGTATCCGAGCAGGGCCAGGTCACTTGCGCAGGTGAGGCCGGCAGGACCTGCACCGATAACGGCTACTTTGTGGCCGTTCGGAGCGGGGATTTCCGGCACGGAAGTACTGTGCTCCATATGATAATCCGCTACAAAGCGCTCCAGGCGGCCGATGCCGACTGATTCACCCTTAATGGCACGGATGCATTTCTCTTCGCACTGCGATTCCTGAGGACAGACCCTTCCGCATACGGCAGGGAGGCAGTTCGTGGTTTTGATGATGTCAAAAGCTTCCTCGAATTCGCCCGCAGCGACCTTGGTGATAAATTCGGGAATTCTGACGCAGACAGGACATCCTGCAACGCAAGGTTTGTTTTTACAGTTGAGACAGCGGGTCGCTTCCTCTATTGCCATTTCCGGTGTGTATCCCAGGGATACCTCCGAGAAATTCTTATTTCTGATATTGGGATCCTGCTCGGGCATGGGCACCTTTTTTTGCGACATATTAGGCATCTTCTTTTACCTCCAGACCAATTCTGCAGACATGTTCGGACTCTGTGATCTCCTGCTTCCTGTACACGGTGTTTCTGCGCATGAGTTCATCAAAGTCCACCTTATGTCCGTCAAAATCGGGACCATCCACGCAGGCAAATTTAATATCGCCGCCTACGGTAACACGGCATCCGCCGCACATACCTGTACCGTCGATCATGATCGGGTTAAGACTGACAAGCGTCTTTATACCATATGGACGTGTAACTTCTGCAACCATTTTCATCATGATGACCGGGCCGATGGCAATGACAAGATCATAGTCATTACCGGCATCGATAAGGCTCTTGAGTTGATTGGTGACAAAGCCCTTGAGTCCGTAGGAACCGTCGTCCGTAGTAAGGAAAAGCCGGTTGGAAGCCGCTTTCATCTCGTCTTCAAGGATGACGATGTCCTTGTTGCGGAAACCGGCAATAATATCGACGTCGGCTCCGTTCTCAAAAAGTGCCTTGGCGGAAGGATAGGCGATTGCACATCCGACACCGCCCCCGACTACACAGACTTTCTTATACCCTTCAATCTCCGTCGGTTTGCCTAATGGGCCGACGAAATCGAGAATAGAATCGCCGGGTTCCATGGAAGCCAGCATTTTGGTTGATTTGCCGACACCCTGGAAAATAATCGTAATGGTGCCCTTTTCCCTGTCAAAATCCGCAATGGTCAGAGGAATCCGCTCTCCGAATTCATCAACGCGGAAAATAATGAATTGTCCCGCCTTCGCCTTTTTAGCGATAAGCGCCGCATCTACTTCAAGCAGGGTAACTGCTGAATTCAACTGTCTTTTGGAAACGATTTTATACATAAGTACTCTCTTCCGGCCTGTAGGCCTTATGTTGTCGGTTTTTGTGCCGTTGGATCACATATAAGTAATCATATACTTTTTATAGCACGAGCAGGATGTGAAAAGCAAGGTTCATACAGTAGTGAAAGTTGACAATAACACAGTGAAATGATCAGTTCAACAGATCCTTTCGGGAAATCTTATTCGTATTCCTGCGGATTATCAAGCATATGCACAATCTGGCGCAGGACACCGTCCTCATAATTAGCAGCTGCCTGAAATGTGGCGTGCTGAAAAAGATCCGGATGTGAATTGGCCATGGCATAACTGTATTTTGCATTCTGCAGCAGTTCAATATCGTTCAGGAAATCGCCGAACGCCATAGTCTGATCACGTGAAATACCGAAATGCTCCTGTATATGTGTGAGGGCCACACCTTTGTTCGAACCGGACTTTGCTATGTCCAGCCAAATGCTCCCGGACACCCTGGCAGAAAAACGGTCGGCATAGGGAAGGAAGAACGGCAGCGCCGTCTCCTCCGCGCCATCAAACGTACAGACAGCAAATTTCAGAATATCATCTTCTACCTCAGCCAACGAATCAACATACTCCTTCCTGTAATAATATCGTGTGATTTCTTCCAGGAATTTGATTCGCTCAGGATCCGGACTCTTTTCAATATAGGCCGACTTTCGCCCGCACATGACTACTGCAGAATTCGGAAGTTTTTTTACAACACCGCAGATCTCACGTACATCTGACATGGGAATCGGGTCCAAATAAAGGGTTTCTCCCCTATAAACTACATAGGATCCATTTTCCGCGATAAAAACAATTTTGTCCTTCATATCCTGAAAACTTTGTACAAGGCTATAATACTGGCGGCCGCTGGCTACGGTAAAGAGAATGTTTTCTTTCTGAAGCCTTTGGAAAATCTCCTGAAAATGGGCTGGAATTTTTCCGTCACTATCCAAAAGCGTGCCGTCCATATCAACAGCTATGAGAGAAATCATATGTACCTCCACAATCTGTCATTCTAATGCGCCACCATATTACGTCATTTTCATACATTATGCTAATATGCAGCATTAAAATCCTGCGATTTTCTGTCATACACTATTGTGCCACGAATATCTCAACGTGGAAAGTCTTTGGTTTGTGATATTATAGTAGGGCAAACTGCAGACTGATATGTGCTGCCTTACAAAAATGTAAGCCGGCAGTAGGATAGATCACATGCAGACCGCTGTCATAGTTGGTATCATTGAGTAAGCCGACTTGTGGAGATCATGCGGAACTGTAAATCAGATTAAAGAGGTGCTCAAAGTCATGCCCAGGAAGAAAAGCAACGGCAAGAAGTCAATTAATATGCTTTCCAGCGCCTACAAGATCAAAGGTCAGGGTGTAGGCTCGGCATATGAAGAACAGGTCGCCCTGGTTAAGAGCTATATGGCGGATGATTTTGAGGTTTTCGAGAATAAAGTCATGTTTGCCGACATAACGCACTACCACACAATTGATATCAAGCACTATCTGTTCCTGGGATTTGTAAAAAGAAAAGGTATTTCTGTAGGCTACGTACATATGCTTCCGGAAACGGTTGAAACCAGCATTCAGCTTCCTCGTCTGTTTAAGCAGGTATTTTACAAATACATGATTTCATTTTATAAAAGAATGGATTATCTTGTAACGGTGAATTCCTATTTTATCGATAAACTGGTGAAATACGGTGTGGATAAGAGCAAAATAACGTATATCCCCAATTATGTTTCGGACGAAATATTTTTCAAATGCTGCTCTGACAAAAGGAACGAACTCCGTAAAAAATATGATATTCCGGAAGACAAATTTGTCGTTCTTGGTGTAGGGCAGCTGCAGGTCAGGAAAGGAATCTTCGATTTTGTTGAGGTGGCCAACCGCATGCCGCACATACAATTTGTGTGGGCCGGCGGATTCTCATTCGGAGCTATTACTGACGGTTATTCACAGGTTAAGAAGATCATGGAAACTCCGCCCGCAAATGTCCGGTTCCTGGGGATTGTCGACAGAGACCAGATGCCGGAAATTTATAACACCGCAGATGTGATGTTTCTTCCGTCCTTTGAGGAACTCTTCCCGATGACGGTCCTGGAATCAATGAGCTGCCGTATACCGATGCTTCTCAGGGACCTGGAGATATATGAGGACATCCTGTTTGATTTCTACCTGCGGGAAAATTGTGTAGACAACTTTGTGCAGACACTTAAAAAATTATCAGAGGATTCCGAATATTATTCGCTGGCAGCGGGCGCTTCCGCACGCGGGCATGAATTCTATTCAAAAGAACATGTGTTTACCATGTGGAATGACTTTTACCGCAATTTATATGATATCAAAGTGAGGAAATATGAAAAAAAACGAAAAGGGTCTCGGCAATAATTACTTCACTCTTGTATTATGCGCACTCTCACTGATAATCCTGGTTGTTTATGTCTATAATTCCGGCGGCGTGAAAAAAATGGCCGAATACATCCAAACTGTCCACGTTGGCTGGCTTCTGGCTGCCATTGGATGCATGGTAATGTATTGGCTGCTCGATGCTGTTGTGCTCCATATGGCGATTAAGCCCGTACACCCGTCCCATCATTTCCGGACTTCGCTGCGCCTTACGATGATCGGACAGTATTTTAACAACGTGACTCCGTTTGCCTCCGGCGGTCAGCCATCTCAGGCCTATTTCCTTGTCAAAAGAGGAGTGCCGCTCGCTGAAACAGTAGCCGCGCTCCTGACGAAGTTTATTGTGTATCAAATTACTCTTACGATCTACTGCCTGGTGACCCTTATCCTGGAATTCAATTTTTTTATGGGGGAAGTCAAGGCACTTATGATTGCCGTCATAGTGGGTTTTGCTGTGCATACGGCAGTTACCCTGATGCTGATAGGCGTTGCTTTCTTTAAAACCGGTACAATAAAGACCGCGAACTTCTTCATTACTATCCTCGGCAAGCTCCATATAGTAAAAGATCCGGCAGCCAAGCGTGAATATGTCGACAACGAGCTTGAGACCTTTCACAAACAATTCAAGTATATGAGTAAACACAAGTTGCACCTCCTGAAAATGAGCCTGATTACGGTCGCCCAGCTTACTGTGTATTTCCTGATCGGCAACATACTCTATCTGTCTTTTCATTTACCCGCAGCTAACGCCTTTACGCTTATTGCAGCACAGGCCTTTGTCCTGATGATCACTGCCTTCGTTCCGATCCCGGGAGCCCTTGGAGTAGCGGAGGGAAGTTTTCACACTTTTTTCATTCTCTTTTTTCAGGACAAAGTCGATGTTGCCATTCTCATTTGGAGGCTGATTACCTTCTATCTTCCCATTGTGGTAGGTCTTGTCTTCACCATCGTCGAGAAAAGAAGGGGAGATACACTCCCTCTCGAGAAACCCCCTGTTACGGATGAACTGGCCGGGTCGGGCGGCGAACCGATCTTCCGTGTATAAAAATATTCTTCTCCAAAGGTGCCGAAATGATTAACCGCAAAAACATTGACAATAATCTGCGTCCTTTCAAACACGTGCTTGCAACAATAAAGAAGATTGATTTGTCCGGGCTTAAGGATGATCAGATCAAAGCACTGTCGACATCACTGAAAAAGCGCGCTGTAAACGGTGAGACAACAGAGGATCTGATGCCCGGTCTTTTCGCGGTCGTTTTTGAAGCAGTGAAGCGGACATTGGACATCACGCCATTTGACGTTCAGCTGATAGCTGCTGCCGCAATGACGGACGGACGGATTATCGAGATGCCGACAGGTGAAGGCAAAACGCTGGCTGCAGTTTTTACAGCCTGCTTGAACGCATTATCAGGCAAGGGTGTTCACGTATTGACATTCAACGACTATCTGGCAAAAAGGGATGCCCTATGGATGAAGCCGGTATATGATTTTCTGGGCTTTTCCGTACTCTATATCAACGAAGGTATGAGTATTAAGGCACGCAAAGAGGCATATAGCGCCGATATTACGTATGTCACGGCAAAAGAAGCAGGTTTTGATTACCTGAAGAGCTTTCTGGCATACGATGTTGATTCGATTGTGCAGCGCGGCTTTCATCTGGCAATCATTGATGAGGCGGATTCGATCCTGATTGATGAAGCACGTATTCCGCTTGTGATTGCAGGAGACATTCCTTCCTTAGTTGAGATAGAAAAGAAAATATTCAAAACAGTTTCCGGATTGGAAAAGGATACACATTTTGAAACAGATGAATATGCGGATAATATTTATCTGACGGAGAGCGGGGTTGCATATATTGAGAAGAGCTTACAACTCGACAATCTATACGATGCAAGGAACATCGATATTCTGGCAAAGGCTAATGTGATCCTGCAGGCTCAGTTCCTTCTGAAAAAGGATGTTGATTACATCGTCAGGAATAATGAAATTATGCTTGTGGATGAGTTCACAGGCCGTATCGTAAAGAACCGCCAGTGGCCCGACGGCCTTCATGCCGCAGTGGAACTGAAGGAAGGACTGATTCCCCAAAATAAGGGTGTTGTTATGAACAGCATCACACTTCAGAATTTTCTGAAACTCTATCCGGACATCTGCGGGATGACAGGGACGGCCACTTCCGCATCCCCCGAATTTGATGAGTTCTACAACAAAACCGTTACAGTCATTCCCCCAAATAAACCCTGTGCCAGAGTGGACCATCCTGACGAGATTTTCACGCACAGGGATGCGAAATTCCGCGCCATTTCAGAAGAAATAAAAAAAGGGCACGCAGCAGGCAGGCCTATTCTTGTTGGAACGGGCAGTATAGAAGAGTCGGAATATTTGGCTGATATGCTCAAAGAAGACATCAGCGATATTTTTGTACTCAACGCAAGAAATGATGAAGAAGAAGCTATGATCATTTCAAACGCAGGCAAGCTTTCTGCAGTTACCATATCAACAAATATGGCGGGACGCGGTGTTGATATCCAGCTTGGCGGCAAAAGCAAAGAGGAATACAAAAAAGTATGTTCCCTGGGCGGTCTTTACGTCATGGGTACCAATCGATATGAGAGTGTCCGCATCGATAATCAGCTGAGGGGCCGCGCGGGAAGACAGGGCGACCCGGGAGAAAGCCGGTTTTTTATCAGCCTGGAAGACAGTTTGATTGTAAAATACCGCATTAACGAGGCTATTCCGCCGCAATTCAGGAATATAAGGCAGGACGGGCCTTTGCATAACCAGGCGATCAACAGGGCTGTCGTACATACGCAGAAAATTGTTGAGGGGCAGATTTTCGATGCAAAACTGACACTTTCGAAATACTCCTATTTGCCGGATGACCAAAGAAAAATCGTACATAAGAAGCGTGATAATATTTTACGTGCCCTTGCCTCCCTTAGTGTTCTGGAGAAAACGGATCCGGAAAAATACCGGGATCTTTTGACAAGAGTATCGGAAAGCGAATATCTGCGTGCGCAAAGGGAAATAGAGCTTTATGCTGTGAATAAAAGCTGGGCCGATTACCTTCTTTATATTGAGAGCGCCATGGATGGGGTGCAGATCATCAGCATGGTAAAAGGAGATCCATTTCTTAATTTCAACCGGAGGCTGATCGAGGGATTCGACAATCTGGAGAAACAGATAAATGATGAAATCCTGGAAATTTACGGAACGCTTATCATTAAGGAAGGTAAAATTGACTTGAAGGAAATGGGCATCATGGGTCCATCTTCAACAAGGACATACCTTGTGCATGACGGTACGGAACTGCAGAACTTCCTGAACGACTTCAATGCGAGTATCAGTGCCCCCTTATATGCTTTTTATCTGTATATGGACAAGTATAAGAAAAACAAAAAATAGGAACAAGCCCTTCTTTCCCGTTCGGTCAGTCGAAAGTAATGCGGTCTCTTTTTCGCTCGGTCAGTCGGGGAAGGGGTGATGCTTTTCTCGCTCGGTCAGTCCTCGGATCGCCGTGCGATCTTGCGGAATCTACTCAAAAAGCATCACCCCTTCCCTGCATGGCGTCCTTCGGATGCTGAGGAAACTCAGTCCTCGGAGAGAGCCCGATGGGCGCAAAGGAACAGACCGGAAAAAAGACAATATAGCCTGTAACCGGGAGCATTAGAATTCTTGTGGTTTTCAATGTAAGATGTTAATATTGTTTGTAATTTGAAAAAGTATCCTGTGTATTCTTAATAAGTTCCTATGAACTGTATAGATGCAATGAAATCGGATGCTGAAATGGACCGTATTTGAAAGGGAGGATGTCATCATGGACTTTGTAGTCCCTATTTTTCTTGGGATTCTGGTATGGTTTATCTTGCGTTGTATTCTGGGAGGCTTTTATATTGTGAACCAGAATGAACGCGCAGTTAAGACTGTTTTTGGAAAAGCGCAGCGTATTAAGGATAAGACTACTCTCGATGATCCGATTTCCGAAAAGCTCAGGGAAGATGAGCAGGAACGTTATAAGTATCCTCAGGTGAAGGTAATTATGCCCGGCGGTCCGTATTTTAAGTGGCCGTGGGAAAAGATTTACAAGGTATCCATCGCAATTGAGACGACAAATATGGCTTACGATCCGGAATTCCCCAATGCAAACCAGCGGAATACCGTGCTCGAAGCGGTTACCAAAGACCAGCTGAATATAGGCCTCTCCGGACAAATCCGCTACCGCGTATCGGACCGGAACCTGTACGCCTATATTTTTGGCGTCAAAAATCCGATTGCACATGTCATGGGGTATTTTGTATCGGTTCTTCGTGAGCGTATTGCCAATTTTGAAGGCAAGGCAAATGATGTGGAAGCAGATATTCTCCTCGTACCGGCTGTCGAAGGTCTTCCGGGAGCAGTTTCCCCGGAAGCAGGTACGTATTCGACGTACTCCGCTTTGCAGTCATCGGCTGCATCCTCCGTGCAGGGTATTTCGATCAACGACCTGCGTAAGAATCTGCGGGAACTGAATGATCATATGGACGAGGAGTGCAGTGTATCGGCCGCCCGTTACGGAGTCGTGCTTGAGGCTTCCCTGATTACGCAGATTGATCCGCCTGCCGAAGTTGAATCGGCACTTGCAGCGATTAACACGGCTCATAACCAGGTTTCCTCGGATATCAGCCTTGCACAGGCATCGGCCGATCAGAAGATCGTGCAGTCCAGGCGTGCCGTTGAGATTGAGACACTCAAGGCGCAAGGTGAAATTGAGACGCTGAGGCGTCTTTCCACACAGCTCAAGGAATTGAAGGGGCAGGGCGGCAAGGAAGCTCTGGACGTATACGTCCGTAATGCAAAGTTAGTCCTCCTGGATCAGACCAAGAGAATTGTTAGGAGGGAAAAAAGATGACTTTTACTCAAGTATTTGGTTATGCAATAACTTCCGCAGACCGCATTACCTATTCTATTATTACTTTTGTCGCCGCCTTTTTTGCAGTATCCATTCTCGTCCCGATTGTTTTCGCTATTATCCGTCTGCTGGGTGTTTATGTAATCGTCAAAGAACGTCAGGCTCTGGTCTATGTGCTATTTGGCAACGTCGTCGGAACATTGACAGAACCGGGCATCCACTTTCTGTGGAAGGATCTCGGAATCAGGGCATTGTTTGTTAACTGGATCGGCAGAAAATATACCGTCGATCTGCGTCTTGACCAGGAATACTTAAGGAGCCAGCCGGTAAACTCGGAAGAAGGCGCACCCATGGGTGTCGGCATATGGTATGAGATGTATATCAACGATCCGTTTGCGTATATTTTCAAAAATACGGATCCGCGCGGTTCACTTGCTGCGAATGTAGGCAACTCCACTGTGAGAAGTCTTTCCAACTTGCCGCTTGAGCGTATGATGGTGGACCGTCACTCGATGAGCCAAACCGTTCGTGCGGAAGTTTCCGCCAAATCTACGGAGTGGGGATATATGCTCGGCTCCTGTTATGTACGTAAGGTGCACTTCCGTGATGTGGAGATGATTCGTCAGATAGAGAGTAAAGTTGTGAATCGCCTGCGCCAGGTCACATCCGCGATTAAACAGGACGGTGCCAACCAGGTCAATATCATCAGGAGTACTGCGGATCGTACGGCCGCACTTGATTTCGGAAAAGCTGCCGCGATTCGCCCGAAAATTGTCGGCGAAGCGCTTCAGGAGATTTCAAAGGATCAGGACATATCGATTGCAATGTTTGAAATCCTTGAAACAACGCGTATTCAAAATGCAGGGATTCCTATTGAGCTTATACCGGAGGATACTGAGTTTCTGGCAGAACTTCTTGTAGCCGGAAAATCTGCAGCGCCTGCAGCCGCACCGGTTAGAACAAATTCAGTTGCGTCACCTGCCGTCCCCCCTTTGAGTCCGCCTTTCAGCAATGCATCCCGGTCATAGGCTCGAAGTCACACTATAGAACAGCATTCATCATATCAAATGTAAACTGCGGCAATTTGGAATCATTACAAATTGCCGCAGTTTTTCGTCTTCCTTCCCACAGAAAGGCCAATGTACTTCGTTTATAATAATTTTATTATAATAACGGTTTACAAAATAATTTAAAACGAGGACGATTACAAATGCGTAAACATCAGGAACCGATACCTCAGGCTATACCACAAAAGAAAAAGGCGAAAAGGCGTTTTTCTGTGACTTCAATAGTTCGTATCGGACTGCAGATTTTATTTTTTATCTGGCTTCCATCCCTTTATATCTCTGCCTTTGCAGGACTTCAGGAGCTTATTACTTCCATAGTGACAGGAACATTCTCGCTTACTGCAATCTGGCCTGACCTTCTGGCACTTGTTGCCATAGTTCCATCGACTATTTTTGCAGGACGTTTCTTTTGCGGCTGGATGTGTGCATTCGGTGCGCTTTTAGACTGGATATATCGTGTTTTTTCCCGCTGGACCAAAAACAGGATCAGGATATCAAGAAAAGCCGACCGAATCCTGAAGGGACTAAAGTACGTTATACTTGCAGAGCTTTTGCTGCTCGGATGGCTTGCGTCGTCGTTTTCCATTTCAATTATGAGTCCCTGGGACGCATTCGGAATGCTGTTCACAGTCGGTGCCGCACCTGCTTTGCTATTTGTACTTCAGAGCCTTCTCCCCGGATTCATTATTCTGTTGCTGATTCTTGTGGCGTCGGCTTTTGTGGAAAGATTCTTTTGCCGGTATCTTTGCCCGATGGGGGCTTTCTTTGCAATGATTTCCGGAGCACGGATTATTGTTATTGACAAGCCTCGTGAAAAATGCGGAAATTGCCAGATGTGTACTAAAAACTGTGCTATGGGCATCCCGCTGAATCAAATGGATAAGGTGACTAGCGGCGAATGCATAGGTTGTATGAAATGTGTCGATGCATGCCCCCGGAAAAATGTCTCGATACATGCTGACAGAACTAAGATCAATCCCATTGCAATTGCACCTGTCCTGGCGGCCCTGATGGCCGGACTATTCCTGTTTTCATCTTTCCTTTTGGCATCGGCTAGCAAATCGATTGATGCAGCAGCGGGTACCGCCGTCACAACAGCATCTTCCTCTTCCGGAAGCACTCCGGCTGCAACCGCCGGACAAACGACAGCAGGCACCACACCTGCAGTCTCCGCTGCAATAACTGTTACGCCGGCGCCGTCCGGAACTTCATCCGCTGCAGCAACCGCAGCTGCGACAACAGCCGCAACTACAGCCGCAACCACAGCCGCAGCGGCAGCGGGTTTATATAAAGATGGGACGTATACGGGATCCGGAACAGGCTTTCGCGGCACGACAACCGTACAGATTACTGTCTCGGGAGGCAAAATCACAAATGTAGCTGTCATATCCTATCAGGATGACGCATCCTATTTTAATAAGGCATTTTCGACTATTTCTTCAAACGTAGTGTCTGCACAGAGCGCTGCCGTTGATGTCGTATCACACGCTACATACAGCAGTAAAGGGATCATCAGCGCAGTGAATGACGCACTTTCACAAGCAAAATAAGGAAAAGCCCCATTCTTTCTCGCTCAAGTCGGGGAAGGACAGATGCATTTCTCGCTCGGTCAGTCCTCGGATCGCCTTGCGATCCTGCGGAATCTACTCGAAATGCATCTGCCCTTCCCTGCAAAACGTCCTTCGGACGCTGAGGAAGATCAAGTCCTCGGATCGCCTTGCGATCCTGCGGAAGTCGCATCGAAAGAAGGGGCTATTCCTTTACAGAGTCGCTGCGCGCCGCGGAATGGATACGGATTGCGATGCAATCCTGCGGAATCTACTCAGAAGCAAGTGAATGGCTTTTTGGGCAGCGCCCGGTGGGCGCTAAGGAACTGGATTGCGATGCGATCCTGCGGAAGTCGCATCGAAAGCAGTGGGTGTTCCTGCATACAGGCTTTTCCACATTACGCAAGACAGAAGCCTATTAATTTGATATCATTAGAAACGGTATATTAAACAACAACTGCACGATTCACGTGTTTCGAATGATTGTTTTGCCGGGAGGATAATGATGCTTGTTGTATCTCATTTAGTTAAAAAATACGGCTCGACTCTTGCAAATGATGACTTGAGTTTTACGTTGGGCGTCGGTGAAATCGGTGTTCTTCTCGGCCCGAACGGTGCGGGTAAGTCTACCGCTATTAAGTGTGTGATGGGGCTCCTTCGGTTCGCCGGAACAATCGAGATCGACGGGAACTCCAATAAAAGCGGGACGGCAAAAAGGATTATGGGGTACGTACCTGAAATGCCGGCTTTATATGAACTTTTGACAGTAGAAGAGCATGCTGAGTTTATTATTCGGGCATACAGACTGGATAAAAGCGCAAATGACTATGCAAATGAGCTGATGGAACGACTGGAACTATCCGACAAGCGTAAAAAACTTGGTAAAGAATTGTCAAAAGGAATGCAGCAGAAGGTCAGTATTATGTGTGCCTTGCTTCCGCGTCCCAAAATGCTTCTGTTGGATGAGCCGCTTGTGGGCCTTGACCCGCATGCGATCAAAGAGCTTAAGGCAATTCTGATGGAACTGCGCGATACGGGTACAGCCATCTTTGTTTCCACGCACATGATAGATAGTGTGGAAGGATTATGGGACCGTGTTTTCATAATGGTAAACGGGCGTATTGTTGCCGCAAGGGATCATGATACGGAAACACTCAAAGGAAATGAGAGCCTTGAAGACTTGTTCTTTTCTATTACGGAGGGACAGGGATGAGAGCGCTATCCTATCTGTTTTTGACAAGTATAAAGAATTATTTGCTGCAGATGCTCAAAAAACCGGTTCTTATTGTTGTTTACGCTTTGTTTGCTGCCATGATGGTATTTGCCATGCTTCCCGGCGGCAGAAGTGTTGGTATTTCTATGGATATGACACCTGTTCTTCGTGCGGGAGCTTTCTGCCTTTTTGCATTTGTGGCCTATTCAAGTATATCAAAAGGGTTGAAGACGGGGTCGACATTTTTTTCGATGCCTGATGTAAATATGCTTTTCACTTCTCCGATCCGCCCCCAGGCCGTACTTTTATACGGCGTTGTCAGACAGATGGGGATGAGTGCGCTGGCCACGCTCTTTATGCTTTTCCAGATTCCGAATATGCGCAACCTTCTTCACTTAAGCGGAACGGGTATTTTTGCGGTGACAAGCGGATGGTTCATTCTTCTGGTATGTGCCCAGATTGTTTCACTCTGTACCTATTCGCTTACGGCACCCTATCCGCAGCGCCGCCGTATCGGTAATTATGCGATGTATGGGCTGATTGCTGCCATGGTTGCCGGCCTTGGGGGATATCTCCTGTCGCGGGGCGGCGATATGCAGGCGGTCCTCGATTATTTTGGACTCCCGATAATTGATTACGTTCCCTTAGTCGGATGGATAAATGCATATGTAATGGGGCTTATTGCGGGAGATACCGGGAAGGCACTTCTGTTTTTGCTGCTGGCGATATTTTTCCCTGCGCTGGGAATCGTTCTGGTGCAGCGCACAAATTCCGATTATTATGAGGATGTGCTGCAGGCCACCGAGCAGACTTTTGTCTTGAAACAAGCCGTTAAGGACGGTAAAATCGGTGCGAAAAACACAAACAGGAATGTCCGCGCCGGAAAAAGCGGAATGGTCGGAAAAGGTCAGGGAGCAAGTGCTTTTTTCTTCCGGCATCTGACGGAACAGCGCCGTACGGGAATGATCCTTTTTGACAAAGGGTCACTTGTTATTATTGTTGGCGCAGCGATCGGAGGAATTATTCTCAGGAATCTTACTGCCAAAGGAGAAATAGCCCCGTTCTTTTCATGCTTGATTGCGGTCTGCATCCTGGCATATATTTTGTATTTTCTTACAGTAACCGGTAAATTCACGCAGGAACTTACTCGCCCCTATATTTATCTTGTCCCTGCGCCGGAGATCCTCAAGCTTTTCTATTCGAACCTGACTACTGTGATCAAGTCCCTGACTGAAGGACTGATTGCATTCACCATCCTTACACTGCTGGCCGGACTGCCATGGTGGTACATTCCTCTTGCGTCGCTTATGTATGCTTCGCTGTCGCAGGTGTATATCAGCATATCGATCCTGACACAGCGGATTCTCGGTGGTTCGGGCTCGAAAGTATTAAGTACAATATTATACCTTGGCAGTGCAGGTATCCTGCTGGTTCCCGGCGTAGTTCTGTTTGGCGTGCTGCAGGCAGTGTTTTATTTCAGCGGTCAACAATATGTATTCATTTCCTATCTTGCGGCAATAGGCTACAATGTAATTATTTCCATACTTGTCCTTTTCCTCGGAAAGGGAATTCTCAGGGAAGTTGAAATGTAATTCGCTTCGATGGCAGTAAGAGGAGGAGCGTACAAATGAAAAATACGGATGTTTATCTTCATGGAATGATCCTGATGACGACAAGTCACCTGCTTCGGGGTGATTTTCCGATACCGGATCAATATGCCGAGATCAGCAGCAGTTATACATTTCCGGGCGGGGAGACCGCTTGCTGTGCAAACGTTCTCTCCAGCCTCGGTCTGTCAGTCCGGATGGACGGTAATTTCCAGGGCAGAAAAACCTACGAACCGATTATTGAATATTTCAGGGACAGGGATGTTGATACATCCAGACTTTTTGATGCGCCGGACTTTGACGGTGTTGAGGATCTGGTCATTATTGACAAGGACACACGGACGATTTTCGGAAAATTCCAATCGTTCTATGAGCGGGAGGACAAACTCTGGAGTTTCCCGTTCCGTGAGGATATTGAGGCTGCCTCGACTATAGGTCTTGACCCGTTTTTTACGGATGCCTCCGAGGCAGCGGCTAAAATCTCCCATGAGCTTCACAAACCGTATGTGACCATTGACTGTCCTTTTGATTCTTTGATGCACCGGCTTTCTTCCGTGAATATCATTTCAAATGAATTTATCAGAGGGAATTATCCGGAGGAGAATATTGACGTTCTCTTTGCAAAATATACGGGTAATACAAGCGGCCTGGTCATTTTTACTTTTGGAAGCAAGAAAATCATGTATGGCCGGAAAGATGAACCGGTTAAATTCTTCACACCCTTTTGTGTAAAGGCAGTCAGCACATTAGGTGCAGGGGACACCTTCAAGGCAGGGGTTATCTATGCCCTGCACAGACGTATGGATGATGACAGCCTCGTTCGCTTTGCCGCGGCCACGGCAGGCGTCGCCTGTGAGAATTTCCCGATTGCTTTTTATCCGCCCACACTTGCAAAAATCCATGAGCTGATGAACCGGAACGCATGACAGCCTGAAGCCTCCGGCAGGAAAACAATATACACCTGGGGCAGCAGAAGATTCACAGAGGAATCTTTGTATTCTACATGGTGTCCATCTTCAGTGTGTCGACAATGTTGGATTTGTTGATGCGGGATACGGAGTACATCATGGTTGCAAAGACCATAATAAAAACGAGCGCAATAGCAATGAGATAGTTCATCCAGGGGAGGGAATAGGCAAAGCTGTATACCTGCATCTCCTTGCTGTAGAGGCAATAGGAGATCAGGATGCTGATAGGAAGTCCCAATATCAGGGCTTTGATCCCATAGAAAATACTTTCGAACCGGATCATCCGGTTAAATGATCCCGGTGTCATCCCGACAGACCTGAGCATGGCGAATTCCTTCTGCCGAAGAGCTGCGTTTGTTGTGATTGTATTAAAAATATTGGCAATACAGATCAAGCTGATCAGTGTAATGAATCCGTAAACGAAGACACCAATCAAAATCATCATATTCCGGTTCTGATCACGCATTGTAGAAAGATTATACAGGCTGATCTGGCTGGAAGAAACCGACTTCGTTATCTCCCTGATCTGCAGTTCAAGATCTTTGCTGTTGTCTGACCGGATATAAGTAGTCTCACCATAATTTTTCCGGCCGTTCTCTTCGCTGATGCCGGATTTTTCACGGAGTTCCATAAAAACCGACTCAGGAATAATCATGGATACTTCATTAAATGATTGATTGTAGGTTGTCCCGACAGGAAGCGCTTCGGTGATTTTCCCTATTTCAAAATCCGCGGAAAGAATTTCGGAAGCAGGATCTGTACCCTCCCGGGCAGGGTAGGATGTATCAGTATAATACCCGGCGGTAAGGGTATCGCCCTGTGAAACAGCAAGGACATCGCCGATCATTTTGCGTCCGGTATCATAATTATATTCTATGGTATGGTTGATAAGGATGCCTTTCGGATTCGCCGGATCCATATAATCGCCTGGATTTACACCTAATGATTTGGCATAGATAGTAAAACTGGCATCATTATATGCATGCATAGCAATATATGTATCAGAAGCAGCATATTGGGTGCCTTTTGCAAGATCCGTACGGATGTCTTTATCAGAGATAAGGAACATTCCTTCGTTGTCCACAACTGCTATGCTTTTGACATCGGGAAGCGCAGAGATTTTCTCGAAAATATCATCCCGTTCGACTTTCGGGACATCGCCTATTGAAAGGGACAGGTCGTAGTCAATCTGCTGTGAACTGCTCTGTGAGTATAAACCGCCGAACTGGACATAGGAGGACACGGTAAGAAACAGCACCAGACTAATGACAAGGGAAACGATCGTTGCACGGTATTTCCTGCGGTTGCGGCGAAAATTCTTCATGGCCAATTCAGCTTCAAACCCGAAGATTCTCCGGAAAATCGGACTGGTGCGGATGCTTCGAGAAGTAAGCCGGATTTCCCTGGACTGCCGGATTGCATCGATCGGCATAATGCGGGATGCCCTTATTGCAGGAATCAGAACGGAAACATAAACGGTTAATGCGGAAAGGAGGGCTGTTATCCCGATCGTCCATCCAGAGATAATGGTGTGCAACTCCATATTGCCCATATCGGTTACACCGGCAAGAACGGGAGAAATCAGTACAAAAGTAAGTTTAATTCCGAGAATACCAAACAGGATGCCAAGTGGAATTCCCATCAGGCCAACCAGAAAACCTTCAAAATGTACATGGACGCGTTTTTGCTTCCGTGTAGCTCCGGCGCTGGCCAGAAGGCCGAGATGCCGCGTACGTTCGGATACGGAGATTGAAAAAGCGTTATATATGAGTGATACGGAAGCAATAATAATTATGGCGACAATGACAGCAACAAGCGTGAACATCAGATCCTGCCTGTTGCCTGAATCGGTTACCGCGCAGTACCTGAGATAGGAATCGTTAAATTCGATCTGGTTTGCTGAATAACCAAGTTTTGCAGCCATGCTGCGGGTCTGCCCGTAATAGTTGAGGGGAACACCCTCCGTCCAGACGTACAGGTCTGTGGGTTCATTGCCTGACGGGATGCCTGCTGTTAAGCAGGAATACCCTGCTCCCCAGAAATGATCCGTAATAAGAGGCGAAATAAAACCAACGACTGTATATGTCTTTATACCGGCTGAAACAAACTTTTCCGGACCCAGATTGATATCTTTACCTGTTGCCTCATCATATGTATAGAATTCATCTGCATAGGATGAATCTTCTGTACCATATGTTCCGTCAGGAAACTCCCGGACTCCAACACCTTCTGAAATTATATCCCCGATGGAATAGTGGACATCGGCAGTCAGAGCAATATCATCGGGCAGTACGATTTCGCGGTCATTCTGCGGAAGCCGTCCGGAGGTCACTTTTACGAAGAAATTTTTGAAGGAGGCTTCGTCAAACTGGCTGATATAAAGATACGGCTTGTCCGGGTTTTTTGAGCCGGAAAGTTCAGCGTAGCCGACTTCTTTTTGAACCATTGCGGTGTTATTGGAGGACGATTTATTCCAGATAGCTGCATCGGAAGCGGGTATGCCTGTAAAATGCACAGTCCACTTTCCGCTTTGGGATATCTGTTCACGCTGTATAAGATCTGTAAACGATGCTGTAAAAGTTGTCACGCCGGAGAGCATGGCAGCCGAGATGATCACCCCGATTACCGTTACGATTGTCCATTTTTTATGGATTTTCATGGTGGAAATGGTAAATGACTGCAGAACATTCATGAGCGGATTACCTCATCTTTGGCAATGCGGCCGTCCGTGATTGTCATGATACGGTCTGCCTGAAGGGCAATGTTCTGGTCATGGGTAATCAGTATAAGTGTCTGGTTATACCGTTTATTGGAAAGACGAAGAAGCTCCATTACATCGGCACTGTTTTTGCTGTCAAGGTTGCCTGTAGGTTCATCAGCTAAAACAATGGCCGGATTACTGATCAGCGCCCTTCCGATGGAGACACGCTGCTGCTGTCCTCCGGAAAGTTGATTGGGAAGGTGTCCTGCACGGTCGGTGACGGACAGCATGCCAAGGATTTCCCTGAGATGGTCCGGATCTGGTTTTCTTTCATCCAGAAGAAGGGGGAGCGATATGTTCTCTTCCACGTTCAGTACAGGAATGAGATTGTTGAACTGATAAATCAGGCCGATCTGCCGGCGCCGGAAAATCGCGAGCTGGGATTCCCCGAGGGAGTATACATCGGAACCTTCAATAAGAACTTTGCCTGAAGTGGGGCGGTCGACACCTCCGAGAATATGAAGAAGGGTTGATTTGCCTGAGCCGGAAGCACCAACAATGGCTAAAAATTCGCCCTTTTTTACAGAAAACGAAACATTATCAAGCGCGACTACCCTTGCATCGCCGCTGCCGTAAATTTTGCTGATATTCTGGACCCGAAGTATCTCCATGTGTATGCTGCCTCCCTGTTGTGTCTGGATGAAGTGAATTCTATTTTAAGCATAACAGGGGAAAGTGACGCACAGGTGACTTGCATCGTGACGAAATCGTCACATTATCCATAGAAATTAATTGTAAATGTGGTTCCCGTACCCACTGTGCTTTTAACGGTAATACTGCCGCCCTGAAGCGCGATCATGCTTTTTGACATGGCAAGACCGATGCCGACACTGTCTTCTCCCGCATTGCTGCCGCGGTAGAAACGTTCGAAAATATGCGGAAGGTCGGCAGCATGAATGCCGCTTCCGTTATCGAAAATGACGATCTGCGTATACAGTGCGTTTTGGAAAGCGGTTATGGACAGACTGCCGCCGACAGCAGTATGTTCCACACAATTTTTAAATATGTTGAGAAGGGCCTCGGCTGTCCAGTTCAAATCACAGGAAAATGTTATTTCCGGATGGGATACGGTCACCGTCTGTCTGCGGAGCTCAATTGGAATCAGGAGAGGCGCGAGTGCCCTGTTCAGCAGAACGTCCATCTTGACTGGAACTTTGTTGAAAACAATCGTGCCCGCATCCAGGCGGGAAAGTTTCAGAAGCGATGTTACCAGCCACTCAATACGCTCAAGCTGGGCGCGGATTAAACCGGTGAATTCAATGCGCCTGCCCGCCGGGAGAGTGGGATCGCAAAGAAGATCAGTCATAACCATCATGGAGGTAAGTGGTGTTTTAAGCTGGTGGGAAATGTCGGACATGGCATCCGCAAGTTCGGATTTCTCTTTTTTCAGTGCCTCGGCCTGTACGCAAAGCATGATGGTAGCCTTATAGATCTCGCTTTTGAGAATGGAAAACTCTCCCTCATCATGATCCGGAACCGCCAGGTTATAATGGCCGTTGTTGACACTTTTCAAGTATTCAGATAGTTCAGCCAGTTTTTTATAGCGCCACTTTGCAAAAAAATACGCCGTTGCTGTGAATAGTAAGCAGACAGCAATCATGATTGCCATACTCAGCTGCGGGTAGAAAAAACAAGCGGCTATACCGGATATGGAAAGAAGCAAAATGAAAAAGAAGAAAATGCGAAATTCCTTATTTCGAAACCATCTCACAGATTACCTCCTCTTTGAACCGATCCGGTAACCTGAACCGCGAATGGTAATAATGATTTCCGGATGAGCCGGATCATCTTCGATTTTCTCGCGCAGACGTTTAATGTAGACGGTCAGGGTGTTGTCGTTCACAAATTCCCCGCCGACATCCCAAATACCCTCCAGGAGCTGGTTCCTCGACAATATCTGCCCTTCATGGTTGATCAGTGTCAGCAGAAGCCGGTACTCGAGGGCGGTCAGAAGCACATCCGCGTCTTTGCGGTAAACTTTGCCAAGTGCAGTGTTGACCGTCAGGGAGCCGATCTGAATCGTACTTCCCCCTTCCGCGGTACGCTCATTTCTTCGAAGGACCATTTTGATGCGGGACAGGAGTTCGCGCAGCCGGAAAGGCTTGGTAATATAATCATCAGCCCCCATGTCGAGACCCATAACAACATTCACTTCATCATCGCATGCAGTGAGAAATATCACGGGTGTCTCTGTCAGACGGCGTGCCTCGCGACAGACATCATAGCCGCTGCCGTCCGGGAGAGTCAGGTCCAGAAGCACCAGATCAAACGACTCTTTATTCAGAAGGGCGTTGGCGCACTGCACAGTGGAACAGGGAGTCACCTTATACCCTTCTGTTTCAAGGGAATAGGACAGCCCGAGAAGGATGGACTTGTCATCTTCAACCAATAATATGTTTTTCATAGACGTATTATAGTACATTGTCCGCGAAAATGGATATGCGTATGAATAAATGGTGCGGTATAATCCTGATTTTTGCAGTCAACAAGCGAAAAAAGAGCCGCAAACGCCTGCTAACAGGGCGTTTGCGGCTTTTGCGCGCGAAGAGAAAGTTGTAGTGTAGTGAGGCCTATTTTTTCATGGCGGCAATAAATTTTTTTATCTCGCCGCGCTTTCTGTATTTCAGGTTTAGTTCGACGCCAAAAACCTGCTCCATGCTGCGGATGACGGTATCTGTGTAATGGAAGTTGTAGATGTTCTCGCCGATGTGACTGCAGGAGTATTTGCGCAAAGAGTCGATGAGCTCAAAAGCCGAGAATACGCGCTTCCCGTCTTTTTTGGGGCAACCATCAACCGCCGGAAGCTTGGCCTGGTTCATGCGCAGCTCAAGGATCCGTGTCAGGAGGAGCGCCACAAAGCAGGTCAGGAAATGGGCTTCGATGTGCGCTTCCAGTGAAACATAGATCGGCCGGGTTTTGAAATCGGATTTGGAGATCTTAAACGTTTCCTCGATTTTCCATAACCCATGGTAGGTCTCGATAATCTCGCCATCACTTTTATCGAGTTCGCTGGTGACGATCGCATAGTAGCCGTCAAACTGCTCTTCTTCGCGAATTTTGGCCTCGTCGAGGTACAGCATCGATTTTGTCTCAACGATTTCCCGGTCTTTGTCGTACTGCAGGCCCTTGATATAGCTGGCCGCGCTGTAGGCAAGCGCCCGGTTCAGGCTGGACGGTGACTGCAGATACTTTTGCGCTTTGGCAAGGGTGCGGCTGCGCTCGTAGCGGGCTTTGTCCGCATAATCCTGACTGTAGAACACCACTTGTTTCTGGTCAATCCGGATCTTTTTCTTTTTGCCCAGGGCATCGGTAAAGGTGATTTCTTTCGGGTAGATGCGGGACTTACCCTTACTGTTCTCGCCGTTTACCCTGTAACCGCTCTGTTCCAGAACATATTGTTTGAATTCCTGGTCTCCCCCGCGAATGGACTGACTGTAAATATATCCGTTCCCTTGCGCCAGCTGGCAGGCGATATTATCGCCGCAGTTTAGCCCCTTGTCGGCTACTACGACCAACCGGCCAAGCCTGTAATCTTCTTTGAGTCGATTCAGGAGCGGGTTGAGCGACAATTTTTCAGATTGGTTTCCCGGAAACAGGTGGTAGGCCAGGGGCAAGCCTTGACTGTCAATCAGCAGTCCCATCTGGATAATGGGGTTAAGGCGATGTTCTTTGCTGGGACCTCTGCGCCGCAGTTCGTCTTCCTCGTCGATTTCAAAGTAGTAGTTGGTGACGTCGTAGTAGGCATATTCCTGATTTCGGCCATATTGCTTCTTCACGGCCTCGTTGAGCCAGGACTGCAAATCCAGGTTGAAGCGGTCGAAATAATCCAGACTTCGGTACACCGACTCCAGAGACGGCGCCATAGTTTCAAAGAATTGGTTTTGCTGGTCGTAGGCCTGCTTTTTTGAGCCCGGGTCGAGAATGCGGGAATATACCAGCAGGCGGAAGACGGCGTTTAAGTTGAAGTCAATATTGAGACGGTTCCCGTGTCGCTGGAAGAAGGTATGGACGCCCAGTTCGTGGTAGATCTTTTCGAGAACAGCGTAGCCTAAGTTTTTCAGGCCGATGTCAGACTGGCTGATTTCGGTTGTCGGGTCAAGAGTCAGACGGATCGGCTCTGCTGCTAATGTCTCCACCTGCGTACGTTGTCTGGCGATTTCGCGGAAGTGAGCCATGGGATCGTCGTAGATCTTTTCTAAGTCATCCAGATATCCGATGGTCTCCAGATGTTTTTGCTTGTTTTTGCCATTCTCCCGATAGGAACGAGCGAAGGTCAACAGTATACGCCCATTTGTGCAGCTGTTTTTTCGAACGAACATAGGCACCTCCAGATGTAGGGATGACTCTATTATCGCACAAATACAATAAAATACAACGCCTTAATAATACAAACAAATTACAAATAAAAATGCCCCTGATTTCGGCGGCATCTGCCTTTCAACGATTCCTCGTCTCATTCAACTGCAAAACTCGGGCGAAAAATTTCGAACTTTCTTATACTTTTCATGCACCTTTCATACACCTTTAACTCGATTCTACTATACTCTCATACACTTAAGCGGCATATAATTGTTGACAGAATACGTCAAACATGGTAAAATTAGTAACATAATCGTAACAAAAAGTTTGCAATTCCGATTTTATCGAAGGAGACCTGAATGGGAAATGAAACTGATAAGTGCAAAAGGCACACACACGATGATTGTGAGCAAGACGGGCGTAATGTCCTCTGTTCTTGCCATGGCTATAGTCCTTTCTTTATTTTCTTCAACATCATTGGCCTACGTTGATATTGATCCCGGAACTGTTCTTGCGCCGCCGACAGTAACCGGTTCCTTCTCTGTATCTCAGGAAACTACCGGATCCTACGTTGAGCCGACCAATACTTTTGATGATGGAAATCCAACAATCCAAAGCAAAGAGGCTCCAGAAAAAGACAGATTTACATTTATCGGTTGTAATACTAAGACAGCAGTCGATAGTGTTACATATCGACCCAGAGGCATTCTATCTATCACTGAAGATAAGGAGGAGATTTATGCATCGGCTTGTTGACTTTTTTCGTAAATTTATTTCCGTTTTTATCGGGGCATCCATATTTATGGCGATTATTTCTGTTGGATCAATCAATGCAGCGATAACCTCTGTTTCATCTGCGTTGCCAAATGTAGAAAGTGCGATATACCAAGTACAGGATGGAGACGCGCTTTATGTGAATCCAACAAACAGTTACAACGACAATGTCTCTAATTATTATCTTCTTACTCAAGATAATTCGAATAAGGGGCTTACACACCTTGTTTACGATAATCAGGAATACCCAATTACGCAGGTATTCGTTGGGACAACGACCAGCGCTGCAAAAGATGCTGTCCAAGCAAACAGCACCTTGTTTGTCGATGATGGGACATATAATTCTGATATGCATTATTGTGCCCTTAGCCAAACAAACTTCTCATTAGTTGGGTTACATCAAACTGCAACCGGTGAGCCTTCAACCGGTGAGCCTTCAACGATTTTTGTAAGGACATACACGGAAGATATAACAAAAAAGACAGTTGACTCTTACCGCTTCATTCATGCCGACGTTTACATTGGGAATATTATTCTTGATGGCAACCACAAAAACATGTATGCAAATAAGACCTACGGACAGTATGGGGTTGTGGTGGCCAAAGGATCCGTTAATTTTGTTATGGATCACGTGATTATACAGAATATTGGGGAAACCATAACAGAGCCTTTGTCTCCTATTCAACTATTGTTTGGAGGAACACCGTGCAAGAATACTGCAATGCAGGTTTTATATGAGTCGTCTGGCACTCGTCATTTTATTGACGTGACCGTAAGATATGTTAAAACAACCAGCTACGGGGATGGAGTTGTTTTTCAAAACCAAACAAAAACATATTGGAAAAATTTGAAGATTGAAGCGTCTGAAGCGTCTGTTAATACATATGGGATGCGTGTTGAAAACGCAGATACATCTCAGCTTGCGCTTACGGAAAATTCCGCAATATTTGCGGGTAATTGCAACATATCTACCGGATATATACAAGTGCAAAACTATCTATATTCGACCATTGCGATGCCATCCAATTATAGATATGTTGAATACGCTAAGGCAAATGGGACTTCGACAGGTGCATATCGAGTCTGGACAAGCATCCCGCCAGTTTCAACAACTAAGGCCGTTCTTGACAGAGCTGATAATTGCTGGGTTGTTCGTGATACATCTCAGATTAATTATATTGGCACGATTAGAGACTTCCTTTCTTCAAAAGCGGTTCCTTCGGCTAAAATCCCTGGGATGAACGTGCGGATTGTTTCGCCGAATGCGCTTGCCAGTTTGACAATACCTAATTGCGGTGGGAACACACCTATTACACTTGTCGCTGTCCCTTCGCTGTCTGATCTATATACCTCTGTACAGCGGGTTCCTGTTGCGGCCGCTTTTGATTGCTCTTTTTCAAACTCGGCAGATGCTGCTAACGCGTTATTTGCCAATATGGATTTTGCCGTAAATGCAGAATATACGATGCATGAAGCAGCAAATATTCTTGGGACGACAACGACCCCGCTATTTGCGAGTGCATTTGCAAATTGTAAGTTTATTGAATTGGCGTATGGCGAACAAGCTACTCCCACGTTACTGAATATTACTGCTGACAAAACCGAAATTTATCTTTCTGAGACAGCGAATGTTCTTGCAACGATTCCATCTTTTTATACATACGAAAACCTCTTATCCTATTCTGAAAACACAGGGGTGGATGATCAGCGAATTGCTTATACATCGTCGAACAACAGTATTGCTACCGTTGATACCAACGGGACGGTTCATCCTGTCTCAGTTGGAAGTGTTACGATACATGCAGTTGCCCTTGATAAGTACAATCAAGGTGAGGTTGTGCGGCCATCTGCCGATATAACAATTAGCATTGTGGCGAATCCTATGCCAACCGAGACAACCGGTCAGACCGAGACAACACTTCCGACTGAGACAACACCGCCGACAGTACCTACTTCCCCTACCGCCCCAAGCGCCGTTCTGGGAGTAGATAAGTCAATAACCCCTACACCCACCCCTGCTACCGGAGTTTTGGGAACCAGCAGAGCCGATGAAAATCTCCCCAAGACGGGCGAAGCATCCTCTCCCAATATAGCGTTTGGTGTATTGTCCATTCTGCTTTCCGGAGGATTGCTGGTATTGATAAAGAAACGCAAAAAACACTATCGGTAAGCTGATGCATGGCTCTACCCCTATATTTCAGTTTATGTCTTGAGAATGTTCTTCAGTCTGTTTTATAGAAATTTGCTTTTTCTTGCACTAAAACCATTTGAATTTGTCTGCGTTTTTGTAAACTGCACCTGAATATTGATCGTTTCTACATACTTATGTTTGCAGATTTGTCGTATAATAACAGAGATTAGACTCAAGAAGGCATACTTATCCTGACTTTTGCAGTCAACAAGCGAAAAAAGAGCCGCAAACGCCTGCTAACAGGGCGTTTGCGGCTTTTGCGCGCGAAGAGAAAGTTGTAGTGTAGTGAGGCCTATTTTTTCATGGCGGCAATAAATTTTTTTATCTCGCCGCGCTTTCTGTATTTCAGGTTTAGTTCGACGCCAAAAACCTGCTCCATGCTGCGGATGACGGTATCTGTGTAATGGAAGTTGTAGATGTTCTCGCCGATGTGACTGCAGGAGTATTTGCGCAAAGAGTCGATGAGCTCAAAAGCCGAGAATACGCGCTTCCCGTCTTTTTTGGGGCAACCATCAACCGCCGGAAGCTTGGCCTGGTTCATGCGCAGCTCAAGGATCCGTGTCAGGAGGAGCGCCACAAAGCAGGTCAGGAAATGGGCTTCGATGTGCGCTTCCAGTGAAACATAGATCGGCCGGGTTTTGAAATCGGATTTGGAGATCTTAAACGTTTCCTCGATTTTCCATAACCCATGGTAGGTCTCGATAATCTCGCCATCACTTTTATCGAGTTCGCTGGTGACGATCGCATAGTAGCCGTCAAACTGCTCTTCTTCGCGAATTTTGGCCTCGTCGAGGTACAGCATCGATTTTGTCTCAACGATTTCCCGGTCTTTGTCGTACTGCAGGCCCTTGATATAGCTGGCCGCGCTGTAGGCAAGCGCCCGGTTCAGGCTGGACGGTGACTGCAGATACTTTTGCGCTTTGGCAAGGGTGCGGCTGCGCTCGTAGCGGGCTTTGTCCGCATAATCCTGACTGTAGAACACCACTTGTTTCTGGTCAATCCGGATCTTTTTCTTTTTGCCCAGGGCATCGGTAAAGGTGATTTCTTTCGGGTAGATGCGGGACTTACCCTTACTGTTCTCGCCGTTTACCCTGTAACCGCTCTGTTCCAGAACATATTGTTTGAATTCCTGGTCTCCCCCGCGAATGGACTGACTGTAAATATATCCGTTCCCTTGCGCCAGCTGGCAGGCGATATTATCGCCGCAGTTTAGCCCCTTGTCGGCTACTACGACCAACCGGCCAAGCCTGTAATCTTCTTTGAGTCGATTCAGGAGCGGGTTGAGCGACAATTTTTCAGATTGGTTTCCCGGAAACAGGTGGTAGGCCAGGGGCAAGCCTTGACTGTCAATCAGCAGTCCCATCTGGATAATGGGGTTAAGGCGATGTTCTTTGCTGGGACCTCTGCGCCGCAGTTCGTCTTCCTCGTCGATTTCAAAGTAGTAGTTGGTGACGTCGTAGTAGGCATATTCCTGATTTCGGCCATATTGCTTCTTCACGGCCTCGTTGAGCCAGGACTGCAAATCCAGGTTGAAGCGGTCGAAATAATCCAGACTTCGGTACACCGACTCCAGAGACGGCGCCATAGTTTCAAAGAATTGGTTTTGCTGGTCGTAGGCCTGCTTTTTTGAGCCCGGGTCGAGAATGCGGGAATATACCAGCAGGCGGAAGACGGCGTTTAAGTTGAAGTCAATATTGAGACGGTTCCCGTGTCGCTGGAAGAAGGTATGGACGCCCAGTTCGTGGTAGATCTTTTCGAGAACAGCGTAGCCTAAGTTTTTCAGGCCGATGTCAGACTGGCTGATTTCGGTTGTCGGGTCAAGAGTCAGACGGATCGGCTCTGCTGCTAATGTCTCCACCTGCGTACGTTGTCTGGCGATTTCGCGGAAGTGAGCCATGGGATCGTCGTAGATCTTTTCTAAGTCATCCAGATATCCGATGGTCTCCAGATGTTTTTGCTTGTTTTTGCCATTCTCCCGATAGGAACGAGCGAAGGTCAACAGTATACGCCCATTTGTGCAGCTGTTTTTTCGAACGAACATAGGCACCTCCAGATGTAGGGATGACTCTATTATCGCACAAATACAATAAAATACAACGCCTTAATAATACAAACAAATTACAAATAAAAATGCCCCTGATTTCGGCGGCATCTGCCTTTCAACGATTCCTCGTCTCATTCAACTGCAAAACTCGGGCGAAATATGTTTTTCATAGACGTATTATAGTACATTGTCCGCGAAAATGGATATACGTATGAATAAATGGTGCGGTATAATAAGAGCATATAGTGATCACAAATGAATCCAGTGTCATGCACCTGAATGTTTGATGCATACTGCATCGGATCAGAAAAAAGGAGTGTGTAATTATGCTTTCTGATAAAATAACCAAACTTATACATGAACAGATCAACAAGGAATTCTATTCCGCCTATCTTTATCTTGATTTTGCCAACTACTACAACGTTTCCGGACTGACAGGTTTTTACAACTGGTTTCTGGTGCAGGC
>Ga0209125_1000383_pt1 | contig 59584 bp, 43 predicted proteins | sample BarGraIncub1131A_FD_184503 | JGI IMG/M metagenome (GOLD analysis project Ga0209125, IMG submission 184503) | Arctic peat soil microbial communities from Barrow, Alaska - Barrow Graham LP Incubations 11-31A (SPAdes) (version 2) | ecosystem: Environmental > Terrestrial > Soil > Wetlands > Peat... | reverse complement strand
AACCAAACAATAATAGTGACCCAAATTCGGCACCTGGTGATTATTGGTGGGGTGAAGGAGATGAGAAGTTTTTTGTAGATGGAGAAAAAATGCCATCGTCGTTTGGTACCGGTTCGGAAGATTACTTCGGTTATTCATGGGCAACACCTGATTATTTCAGCAAACCATTTCATTCTCAGGTTTATAATGAAGGAGGAATACTTTGGAAAGGCAACAGGAGTCTAAACCGGTTTCAAATTACCGATAATATACCGTTTCAGAGTTCGTTCGAGGGAACCATTGAAAAATATTATAGTAATACCTATGCGCAGTATGGAGTGATGCCTTACTGGTATCTGGCCCCAGGAGGAAATGATCCTTATGGAGAAGTGTCTCTGAGCGACCGAACCCGTTACTATGAGTCACCACTTCCTCGAGACACCACACGCATTGAAGGCGAGGATATGACCGTTTTATCTCAGACTGCAGGGAGTCTCGTTGTTCAGGACGAGACAGTTTTTGGCAATGGGTGGAGCAACAATAAGCATCTGTTATGGTATAAAAATAATTTAAGTGACGTTGTGCAGAACAGCACGGCAGTGGTCGCATTCCTTGTCAATAGTAAGGATCTATATTCGATAAAGGCTGTTTTGTCTAAAGCTGGAGATTACGGGATTGCAAAACTGTATGTAGACAATAAGCTGATTGGAGGTCCGGTTGATTGTTTTAGTAACAACATTACACGAACTCCTGAGCTGACATTAGACACTATGGAGCTTAGCCAGGGAACTCATGAACTCAAAATTGTAATGGTTGGTAAAAATAGCTCAGCATCCGGTTATTATTTTGGTTTAGATTATCTAAAGTTGGTAAAAGCAGTTACTATGGTCAATATCGGATTACCGGTTGAATTTAAGAACTTCTCGGTTTACCCCAGTCCTGTAAAAAATAAACTTACTGTGGATGCTAAAGGAATGTACAAATTAGAGCTTTCAGATATTTCAGGCAAAGTTATCATTACAAGAGATATGGTTGATACAACAACCATAGATATGTCTAAATTTAAAAATGGCATTTTTATACTGAAAGCTACCAATACCAAAGGAGCATTTTTAGTTCGCAAGTTTTTAAAAAATTAGTACCAATTAAACCTACGATTTATACACTTTATTTATTCAGTCAATGAAAAAACACCTGATTGCATTATGTATCCTTTTAGGGATGGTAAGTATGCAGCTTATTTTGGCAGCATCACCTTATTTACCGACAAATTACGATGAACCCTACCGCGGTCAATTCCATTTCAGCCAACAATCAGGTTGGATGAACGACATCAATGGTTTATGGTATTACAACGGTACTTATTACATGACATACCAGACAACGCCCAATAGCCCGGTTTTTGATTTTGCACACACCTCATGGGGGATGGCTACTAGCCCGGATATGATTCATTGGACTCAGAAACCAGTCATCGCTGAGCCTAATGCTTTAGAAGGAACACCAATGTCAGGTTCTGCAGTCGTGGATGAGAACAATACTTCAGGTTTAAAAACAGGAACAAATCCGGTTTTCATCGTTATCTATACATCCGAAAAAACAGGCCAATGTTTGCTTTATAGCAATGACCTGGGTGTTACCTGGCAGAGATATTCCGGCAATCCTGTGATTAATACAGGTGGCACAAATCCACGTGACCCGCATGTACAATGGTATGCCCCTACCAATAAATGGATCATGGTTATGTATCACGATAACAATGGCGGCAACACTAAATTCTATACTTCTTCCGATCTCAAAACCTGGACATTGACAAGTACTATTACTGGTTTTGGGCATGAATGTCCAGACTTCTTCGAACTACCTGTAGATGGAAATCAAAATACGAAGAAATGGGTACTTTGGGCTGGAGACAGTGGCTATCTGACAGGCGATTTCGATGGGTCCACTTTTACTCAGGATCCCGGTGGCTGGCATCTTTTAGACAATAACAATGGAACATTTTACTATGCATCTCAGACTTTTAATGTAGCATCACTGCCAAGTAAGAAAGTGGTTCAGATAGCATGGCAGGGTAATCCCGGTTTTATGGGTGGCAGCAGTTTGATTCCGGAATATGCATCACATACCAGATGGAATCAAAATGCAACTTTCCCGGCTGAACTTTCACTAAAAACAACAGCTGACGGGCTAAGGCTTTGTTCCAATCCGATTCCTGAAATATCAAACATCTGGGCATCCACTCAAAATTGGGGAACACAGACTTTGACTGCGGCAAATGATCTGTTATCAGGCATAACCTCCAAATGCTTTGACATCACTGCTGAATTCAACCTTGCCAATACAACCGCAACAACCATCAAATTTCAAGTGGCAAATAAAACGATCACATACGATGTTACCAATCATAAGTTAAACGGAAAAACGCTCAATCCTATTGATCAGATTTTAAAAATCAGGATTCTAGGTGATTGGAGTCAATACGAGCTGTTTGGTAATGATGGTCAGTTCTATTTGTCAGAAAGATTTGCTTTTGATCCTGCCAAAAGCAACCTGGGTCTGCTGGTAAATGGAAATGTAACGCTCAATTCCATGGTTTATCACCCTGTTAGTCGGATATGGCCGGGTACTGCGACTTCTGACTTTACTAAATGTGAAGCAGAGTCCGGAACGGTGAGCGATGGAGCCATAAAAGCAACATATACAAGTGCATCTGGTGGTTATCAGGTAGGCGTACTTGATAATGTCGGTGCAAATTTTCAGGTTTCAATCTATGCCCCTTCGGCAGGGACTAAGACCATTTCACTTGTTTATGCCAATGGTATGAGTGATTTAAGGTACAAGTCCCTATACGTAAACAACGTCAAAATACGTCAGCTTACTTTTGAGCAGACTGGCGGATGGAGTCAATACTCCATTCTAAATACAGATGTTGTTTTAAATGATGGACTGAATACCCTAAAAATACAAAGGGATACGGAAGATAATACAGCAACAGATATTGACTACATTCTTTTACCGTGGAAAAATGAGGTTGACACCACCAATCTTATTTTGCCAAGCAATCCCAATATTTCATATATGGGTAGAATTGATTTTACAAATCCGGATAAACCCTTATTTGCTTATCCAAATGTAACAATCCAAGCAAAATTCCAGGGCACTTCTCTGGAAATGTACCTAAACCACTACAACGGTTCAGATTTTAGTGACAACTATTTTGTTTCTGTTGTAGATGGCGAAGCGCCCGTAAAATTTCTAGTTACCAATGGACAAAAAAAATACACGATTGCAAAAGATTTGACCGATGGAATTCATACTGTTGAAATCACGAAGGTGACCGAATCCTATTGCGGAGAATGTGAGTTTCTGGGTTTTAAAACCAGCCCGGCAAAAAGCTTGCTCACTCCTGAGCCATTGCCTGATTTGAAACTTGAATTTTATGGCAACTCCATTACGTGTGGTTATGGAATAGAAGGAGGTGCTCAACCTGCTTCAGACAATAGTTATAAAGCCTATCCAGCGGTGGCTGCACGAGAACTGAATGCACAGTTTCACACCATTAGTTATTCAGGTATTGGAGTCGTGAAAGGCTATCCTTCTTTTCTGATGAAAAACATGTACAACCGAACCATCGCTTTAACAACCTACAAACCTTTCCCGGCAAATAATACTTGGGATTTCGCCCGATATATACCGAATGTTGTAGTAGTAGCATTGGGTACAAACGATTACAATTTGGGTTTTGGAGCAGGCACTATTTCGATCGCTACTTTTAGTACTGGTTATAAATCTTTAATCGCCCAAATTCGGGCCGCCTATCCAAATGCTCAGATTGTGTGCACAAATAGCCCTATGATTTCCAATACAAAATTGGGAAGCACCATTAACGATGTTGTCACCGATATAAAAACGGCTGGTGATAACAGAGTGTATTACTTTAGTTTTAGTCAAATGCATGGTGGTGGATTTAACGGACATCCGGGTGTTGCTGATGGTCAAACAAATGGAAAAGAATTGGCAGCCTATATTTCATCCATTTTATCCACAAGTTCTATTGATCAGATGGATGTTAAAAAGAACTCTTTCATGGTTTACCCCAATCCTGTAAAAAATTCAATAACGATAAATAGTTCTGAACTGGTTAAATGTATTGAACTTTCAGATCTTACAGGGAAAATTCTAAATGACAAAAAAGTTAACGGCACAGTTGCATCCATCGATTTGACTGAATATCCAAGCGGCATTTATTTACTAAAGGCTACAAACACCCAAGGAGAAATTTCCATTCAGAAGGTCGTGAAGAATTAATTCCTTTATTCATTCTTCAGATTTGCACCCTTAGACAATCTTAATTCAATCGAATGAAAAATAAACTCCTGATTTTTGTCCTATTCTTTATCTTATCAATCAATTGCAAATACAGCTGTTGCTTTGCTTTAGCCGGCAATCCGATAACTATTTCCACACTCATGGATGAAATGGTTTCGCCTGAATCGGATGTGTGTTTTCCAATACCTTACTATTCTGCCAAACAGCTCACGAGTTATGATCGCCGTTCCCTGACACCTGGCACACCAAACTGGCATGCCAATGACGATTGGTCTGGTTATGTGAGAATGGAGACGAACAACGGCAGACAGGAGAAAGTACTCTTTGATGAAAAAGGCCCGGGTGTAATAACCCGTATTATTACTACCGGAGGGTCAGGCGTTGCCAATTTGCGCATCTATTTTGATGATGAACCGGAGGCAAGTATTTTGATACATGGATTTGATATTTCAAAATTTCCGGTTACCATACCTGCAGGTATGATTTACAAGCATGAACATTATCCTACCTCTCAGGGATGCTCCTTCTTTTATCCCATCCCTTATTCCCAAAGATGTAAGATCACAGTGGATGATGTGAACCGAAACGCGTATGTTTATCATGTAAATTATCGTACATACGATGCTGGAACTGCTGTAAAAACCTTCAATCTGGAGGATGCAAATGCTCTTCAGACGAAAGCTGCCGAAGTTGGTTCCAAGCTTCAACATCCTGAAAACTTTACCAATGGAGAATTGGTTTCAAGTAAACAACTTGAGTCTGGTGATTCTTTAAGCCTTGATTTGCCTGTTGGCGAAAAAGCGATAAGGACATTGACTTTCAATGCCAGTGGCTATAACAAACAAGATTACGCTCAGCTGATGCGTGGATTGATTGTCAAAATTACTTTCGATGATACACAAACGGTGTGGGCTCCATTAAGTGATTTTTCGGGTGCAGGAATGGGTGCTCCCAAAGTTGACAGCTGGTATCTGAGTGCCGATGGTGCAGGCAAAGTCATCCTGCGTTTTGTAATGCCCTATCAGCATACCGCCAAAGTGGAACTCGTGAATATTTCAAAATACCCGTTATTGGCGAGTGTTAAGGTCAATGTTTCTGACTGGACCTGGCAAACCAATACACTCTATTTCCATGCAACATGGAGACAGGAAAGGGGTCTTCAGACAAATGTTGGCCTTGATTACAACATGGCAACGCTGGAAGGTCGGGGTGTATTCAAAGGCGATGTTCTTTCACTTTATAACTACTGCCCTCGTTGGTACGGGGAAGGTGATGAACATATTTGGGTGGATAATGAGAGCTTCCCTTCCCATTTTGGATGCGGTACGGAAGATTATTACAATTCAACATACGCGCCGATTCATGTCTATTTTAATCCCTTTGGAGGTGCTCCTCGTGAAGATGATGAAACATCGCACGGATACAACACCTTTGTGCGTACCAGGAACCTTGACGTCATTCCTTTTAATGATAAACTGAAATTTGAGTTCGAGTTGATCAGTTGGGACGGCGGGCTGGTCGATTATGCATCAACTGTTTATTGGTACGGTGACTTGGATTGCAAGGCGTTAAATCCCTCATCGAACAACGAGGCTCTACAAACCTTACCCTTAACTAAGGACATTAAAATGGAAGCAGAGTCCGGAACTGTTGGGGGTGGGGCCACTAAATCAATCTATTCAAGCGCCTCAGGTGGCTTTCAGGTAGGGAATTTAGACAATGTAGGTGCCAATTTTCAGATTTCAACAAAATCAGTTACTGCCGGTAAAAAAGCCATCACCATCGTTTATTCGAATGGAATGGGTGATACGAGGTATAAATCGCTATACATCAACGGGGTAAAGATACAACAGTTAACCTTTCCATCAACAGGTGGATGGAGTAATTATGCTGCTCTAGACCTTGATGTTACGTTGAATGCGGGCATCAATCTTTTGAAAATACAAAGAGATGCCGCAGACAATACAGCCACTGATATTGACTACATTTTGATGACTAGTGAACAGATTTTTGAAAACATAAAAATAACAGAATCCAATGAGAATACAGGTTTTGAATTTTACCCGAATCCTGTACAAAACACACTTGCTATCCTAACTAAAGATCCATGCAACATTGAGTTGTCCGATATCACGGGTAGGGTGATTTTGAGCAAAGGAATGAAGGACAATACAGCAGAACTAAACCTGGCTAACCATCCAAATGGCATTTATTTACTGAAAGCGACCAATACCAAAGGTGAATCCTTCGTTCAAAAAGTCATTAAAAATTAGGGAATAAATATGAATATAATGTTATATTTGCAGTCTTTAAAAATCTTTATGACCTTTTTAACCTGATCTTTAACTTAAATATTAGGATATATGAAAATCGTGAAATTGATTTTATCTAGCCTGTTTATCGTCTCGATTTGTTCTGCAAAGGATTATTGGGATGGTTTTACCGTAAAAGACATCGATGGAAACATCTATCAAACCATTAAAATTGGCGATCAGATCTGGACGGTGGAAAATTTGCGAACCACTCATTACAATGACGGTAATCCAATCACTCTGGATACCGATTCAGCTACCTGGGACGAAGGCTCTAATGGAAAATATTGTTATTACGACAACACAACCAACCCTGACAGTATTAAGAAATATGGGGCACTTTACAACTGGTATGCAGTCAATTCAAAAAAACTGGCTCCGGTAGGATGGCATCTACCGACGAATGAAGATTGGGAAATATTGGAGGCTTATTTAGTTGATAATGGTTATAATTGGGATGGAACAAAAACCGGAAACAAGTATGCAAAGTCTTTGTCTGCTAAATCTGATTGGTTTATGGATAAAACCCCGGGATCGGTGGGGTGTGATTTAAGCAAGAACAACACAACAGGTTTCTCCGCTTTGCCAGGTGGAAATCGCTACTATACAGGTGCTTTTGGAAACAAGGGTTATTATGGGAATTTCTGGAGTGAATCTGATACGGAGTATACTATTGGAACTTTTCTTCTATTGCCTTTTCAAGGAGAAGCATTTGATTGGCTTTCCAGTCCGGCTGGAGGTAACTCCGTAAGAATTCTTTGGGGTTACTAATTCATATTCAGCCTATTTCTAAATTTAATAGATTCGCCTCATGAAAAAACTAAATTTAATTTTAACAGGTTTAATTGTTGCAACTTTTTGTTTTAGTCAGGGACTTGTTTATCCAGAGTATATAGAAGATATTGATGGAAATTTATACACCACTGTCACTATTGGCGATCAGGTATGGACCTTGGAAAATTTACGGACAACAAAGTACAACGACGGAACACCAATTACTAAAAATGCATTGGCTGAAACTTGGGCCACAGGTACAGAAGGGAAATATTGTTATTTTTACAATGTCAGCGACCTTGAATTTATTAAGAGGTACGGAGCACTTTATAATTGGTATGCTGTTAATTCCAATAAGCTTGCACCAAAAGGCTGGCATGTTTCAACCGATGAGGATTGGTACACCTTGCAGGATTATCTGATTGAAAATGGCTATAACTACGACGATGAAATAATTGATAATAGGATGGCAAGGTCTCTCGCTGCTAAATCAGATTGGGAATTACATACGAATGCCGGAAGTGTAGGAGAAAATCTCGAATCTAATAATAAAAGTGGGTTTTCTGCTTTACCAGGTGGGTATCGGGACCTCACGGGCATGTTTAAAGGTCTAAACACCTTAGCAGCCTGGTGGACACCATTGGAATATAATGCTACTGAAGCCTTTACCCGTGGATTCACCAATGACGGAAATGGCCTTGCAAGAATTAACTTTCAAAAGAATTTTGGATTCTATGTGAGACTGGTACGGGATAAACCTGCTACTACAGTTGTAGACGTCAGCTCTGCTGCCCAGACTAGCTCTTCGGCTGCATCCAACAGTGCCCTGGAAACCTTTGCCAATACCAGCGATATTTCCGCAAACTGGACCGATTGCAATGACAACATCGAGGGATACTTTTATTCGGTGAATGGTGGGAACGATGGAGCGATTTATGTGGCTGGAAGCAATGGGCTCTTAAAATCCAACAATCGGGGCTCCAATTGGCAAGTCGTGTTGCCTGAGGTTATAACGTCTGTCAAGGTTTCATCAAGCCAAGGTCTCTTTGCAGGAGGAAAATCTCTATATCACAGTATCAATGGTGAACAATGGACAATGGTCCAGAATGGCTCTTCGTACATAGAAGGTATTGTCGAGCTTAACTCAGGCAAGGTATTGGCTATTGCTCAAGATGGAACTGTCTATTCAACCACCAATAATGGTCAGAATTGGAAAATAGGACAATTGCCCGGTATAACCGGAAATCCTGCAGCCCTGAAGATTTTATCCGTATCAGGGACCATACTGGTTGGCGGAGAGCAGGGTAATCTGCTTAGGAGCACTGATGAAGGTGAAACCTGGACAAAGTCTCGTTTCCCGGGCACGCAATCCATCATCGGATTATGGTCACCTCCTGGCAATCCAAATACTATATATTCTATCTATAATTCCAACGACAAGGGCTGTTTAGCTCGTTCCAACGATGGAGGTGTGACTTGGTCTTATTGGCTAACTTTTTCGGTATCGTCGATTTTTAGTAACGGCGATATTTGGGGTACAAGCAGCAACGATTTCTATTTAATGTTTTTGGGAGATTTGCTGCATACTCAAAATGGAGGAAAAAGCTGGGATATAATCACAAAAAGCGGTGCATTCAATCTGGGCATGAAAGCAGTTGGTAACGATACGTATCTGGTCGGTCTGAATTACATTCGAAGGATGAGATAACCTTTCTAGAAAAGGGAGAATTGAAGAGCCGTACCAGCATTATTTTCTATTCCAGCATTCTATATTCCAAGACCCTATCAATAGAGAAATTATCTATTCCCAGATAAAAATTAGCTGTGTCCACCAGTACACCCAGAGGTAAAAGACCAATGACTTCACTACCTGCAACGGAAATGCCATAACGAGCAGCTTCCAGCTTGACCATCTCAAAAGCTTGGTAAACGGAGGTTTTGGTGTAGTCGGTCAGATTCATGGAAACCTGAACCATGTTTTTTTCTTTGAGTTCAACTCCCATCGCTTTGCAATAACGCAACCCTCCCCCTATGTAACGAACTTTTCTGGCAATGGCTTTGGCTATTTCGATATTGGTCGAATGAAGATTGACATTGTAGGCAATCAGATAATTTCTGGCACCAATGATAGTGGCTCCTGCAGTCGGGTGTGGGGTAGAAGGTCCGAAATCCGGTTTCCATAGTGGATCTTCCATTTTTTTCGCCAGGCCTTCAAATTGTCCTTTACGTACTTCTGCCAGATTTTCCCGATGTGGGGCACTCGCTGCCTTTTCATACAGGTATATGGGTAAATTGTATTTATCGGCGACTTCAGCAGCCACCTCTTTGGCTAGTTTGATGGCTTCCTCCATATCCATGTTGCTGACAGGTATGAATGGTACAACGTCGACAGCTCCCAAACGTGGATGTTCCCCACTATGTCTGTTCAGGTCGATTTCGCGAACAGCGGTACCGATGGCTTCTATCATCGTGGCTTTCATGGCCTCGGGAGATCCGATGGCAGTAACGACCATTCTGTTATGATCTATATCGTTGCTGTAATCGAGCAATTTGACACCGCTTTTTCCACGGAAACAGTCAATAATCTTTTCCATTTTTGCGGTATCCCTGCCTTCGCTGAAGTTGGGGACGCATTCGACGATTTTGTTCATTGTTGTCATAGTCTGTTTGGAAATTGATAACGAAAGTACCGATAAATTTTTAAATTTTTAAATTTTTGATTCTTTTAAAAAGGATACCTTTGTTCATCTTAACGTTACCGAAATGAATACGAAGCAGCTTTACATCACGATGTTCCTTTTGATGGCGCTATGGATAATTTTTCAGAGAAACAATGGGAGAGATGAAAGGGTTGTTCCGGTAGTGAACAATGAACAGCTACTTTATCAGGAAGGCCCCATACTTGAAGATGTCATCAAACAAAAGGACGGAAAAAAATATCCGATTGGCCTGACCCTCAGTGGTGGCGGTATCAAATGTCTATGTCAAGTAGGTGCTTTGAAGGCACTTGAAGAGGAGGGTTTTAAACCTGATATCCTCTCAGGGGTGAGTGCCGGTGCTGTCGTTGCAGCCCTTTATGCTGACGGTTACTCTCCGGATTCCATCCTTTCCTTGTTTCAGAATATCAAATATACTGAATTTTTCCGTTTGGAAATACCAGATGGCGGACTTTTCACTTTGACTGGATTTAAGGACTATCTGGACACGTTGTTGCATGCCAAGACATTTGAAGAACTGAAGATTCCGCTGAGGGTGGTCGCAACGGATCTGGATGGAGGCAGAAGTGTGGTTTTTGAAAAGGGTTCGCTGGTCGACGCGTTGGTTGCTTCATGCTCAGTCCCAATCATTTTCTGCCCGTATATGATTAACGGCATCAATTATGTTGACGGAGGTGTTCTCAAGAATCTTCCTGCTTCGGTCATCAGGTCTGACTGTAAATATCTGATCGGAGTAAGTGTAGGTCCGCTGGATACTCAACCATACGAAAAATCGATTACAAACATAGCCCTCCGCTCCTATAAATTTATATTTCGCTCCAATTCAAAATACGATAAAGCACTCTGCAATATGCTGGTAGAACCGGCTTCGATTGCTCATTACAATGGTGGCGATGTTATGCAGGAAAATGAAATCTTCCAAATCGGTTACAATGAAACTAAAAGGATGTTGCAGGAACAGAGAAATCGTAAAAATAAAAGACATTTAAAATAACGCATACCTATAGCACCAAAAATGGCTGCCCATCTGAGCAGCCATTTTTGGTGATTATGACGTTGATCTGAAAAATTACTGAAAGAACATCCTGATCTGAAGGTTTCGTCCTAATTTACGAATCCTGATTACTATTCAATACCTTTCTCCAGATTCTGTAATTGGATTAAAGTTTCGTTGTCTACTATGAAAGCAGAGCCTTGTTTTACGTTACCCGGAAATTTGATCATATCTGTTACATCTTCCCACACGGCTTTTCTGATATTTTTGCATCTAACAGCACTTACACGTTTGTCAACGTCATTTTCCCAATATACATAGGTATAATCACCCACTTGTAAAGCGGATGGTCCTTTTGCGAATTTTTTCCCACTGATGGGTTCAGATACTGTAGATGGAAAAGATTTGATCCTACTTGAAGTAGCATACTGTATCTTCCTGTCCATATCATTCTTGAAATAGAGGTAAAATGAACCTTTACTTTTAAGGATACAGCCATCACTTACTGAAAATTCGGGATCGAATAACAATTTAGTTTTCGTGAATGTCTTGAAATCGGTCGTAGTTGTAGCATAAATGCGATTGTTGAAGCCGTCCTCTGTCTTTTCAGTTTCAAATCGTCCCGGAATGGTTGAAGCCCATATGATTTGAAAAGATCTGGACAATTTATCGTAATGCAATTCAGGCGCACTGCTATTCAATACTTGTTTTTCGTCGGCCATAACCGGCAATTCCTTTTGCTCGGACCAGGTGATCAGGTCTTTGGAAGTGGCGTATCCTATACTGTTGTTGGAACCTGTTGTAAAAACCATGTGGAATGTGCCATCAGCGTCCTGAACAATACTAGGATCCTGGATGGATTTACCCACAGTCGGTTTCAATAAGGATTCACCATTATTGATGGTCCGCCAGATAATTCCGTCGTGGCTATATAAAAGATGTAAACCATCTGATCCGTCACTGGTGGAATAACTGAATAAAAAGACAGATGAGTCCTTAAAAAACATAGAGAATAACCCTTTTTCTTTTTGTGCCGGTTTGGCAGCAGAAAGAATTCCTGTAAAAAAGAACAAGGCGAAAAAAGTAAGTTTAAAATATTTCAAAGTCATAATGGTAAAATTAGATTATAATATATTTTTCAGGTTGTGCCCCATTCGTTCTTTCTTCGTCTTCATATAACTTTCATTGAAAGGATTGGTTGGAATTTCAATCGAAACAATTTCTGTAATGTTCAGTCCATAAGCTTCCAAACCAATGCGTTTTACCGGATTGTTGGTCATCAATCGCATATTTTTTACGCCAATCTTTTGTAGAATTTGCGCACCAACACCATAGTCACGTTCGTCTGCGTTAAAACCCAGATGCAGGTTGGCATCTACTGTGTCCAATCCTTGTTCCTGCAACTTGTAAGCTTTTATCTTATTCATCAGGCCAATGCCGCGACCTTCCTGATTCATATAAACCAAAACACCTTTACCTTCTTTTTCAATGGCTTCCATGGCTTTATGAAGCTGTTCTCCACATTCGCAGCGCATGGATCCGAAGATATCTCCTGTCATACAGGAAGAGTGAACACGTACCAAAATGGGTTCCTCTTCGTTCCAGGAACCCTTAACCAAAGCAATGTGCTCCAGGCCATTCGAAAGTTGAGTAAAAGGTATTAATTGAAACTGGCCGTATTTGGTTGGCATATTGACCTTAGGACCTATTTCTATCAGTGATTCCTGCTTCAACCGATAAGCTATCAAGTCTTTGATCGTTATTATTTTCAGGTTGAACTTTTGGGCTATTTCTATCAATTGAGGCATTCTGGCCATCGTGCCGTCTTCATTCATAATTTCAATCAATGCACCTGCAGGATTTAGTCCAGCTAGTCTGCAAAGGTCGATGGCTGCTTCCGTATGTCCTGCTCTTCGTAAGACCCCCTTTGCTTTAGCATAAAGAGGGTTGATGTGACCTGGACGACCGAAGTCTTCCGGTTTTGATTTGGGGTCAGCCAATGCGCGGATGGTTGCAGCCCTGTCATGAGCCGAAACCCCAGTGCTACAGCCTTCGAGTAAATCGACCGTTATTGTGAAGGGTGTTCCTAAAATGGATGTATTGGTGGAAACCTGTTTGTCCAGGTCCAGTTCCGTGCAACGTTCTTCTGTGATGGGTACACAAAGGACACCGCGTCCCTGTGTAATCATGAAGTTCACCTTTTCAGGGGTGATCAGTTCTGCGGCGGCGATGAAATCCCCTTCGTTTTCACGATCTTCATCGTCAACAGCAATGATGATTTTGCCTGCTGCAATATCTTCAATTGCTTCTTGAATACTGTTTAATTTGAATGGGGTCATTTTTTCCTATTTTTTAATTTATGATACTTACGTTTTGTATAACGAATTAAATACCTTGGATACAGGTATTTTTTGAAAAACATGATGTATGCTTCTCCGTTCAGGATGGCAGAGTCGTTGACCGATTTGTAGGTGAGAAAAACACCAAGTGGAAGCAAGGCCGCTGAACTGATCCATCCACCTAAAATTGGATTCCAGACACCATCACGTGCAAACTTGTATCCTGTCACATCGATCATATAGTAGAAGATGAACAAAAATACAGAAACAACTGCTGGCATACCAATGCCACCTTTCCGGATGATGGCACCCAGCGGTGCACCGATAAAGAAGAATATCAGGCAGGCAAAGGAAAGCGTAAATTTACGGTGAAACTCAATGCTACTTCGTCGGAATTGATATTCCTCAGCTTGCATAGACATGTCTTTGTACTCCATTTCACTTCTGATAGTGCCGACATGTCGCTGCGTCCTTTCTATAGCACGGGTCAGTCCCTTTTCATCGAGCGCCTGAAGCAGACTGTCTATATTTGGATAAAAGGGTTTAACCAGGGAACGTTTGGTAATTTCTTTTGCGTCAATCAGAACATGTCCTGGCTCTCTGTTCCTACCCAGATATTGGTTTTTTGTATAGGATTCAGCATTCTTATTAGCCAGGCTATCCAGCGTATTCCCCAGCGAATCAATGATGATATTCAGCTTTTTGGTATTCATACCGATGTGTGAGTTCGTAAAGTTGGATGAGTCCACCATTACAAAATTCCCGTCATAGGCATAAATCATTTTTCTTTCCCTGAAACTTTGACGCTGATAGGGAATCCCGGCTGAAATGCTTTGTTGGTTGTTTAGGTTGCTGAAATTTTCTCCATGGTGCAAAGTGAAGACCAAATCCTTTTTGTCATCTGTAAATTGAAGTTTTCCCCATTTGGCAACAGTCACTGATGCGTTGTCGTAGCCTTTTGAAAAGTCGTAGATCATGATGTCCTTCATCCTATTTTGCTTTACGTCTTTTTCTTTGACATAGATGGTAATACCCGGGACATCAGAGTAAAAAGCCCCTTCTGGAATGGAAAGCTCTGGAGATTTCTGTTTGAAAGACGCCAATAGCGTCATTAATTTAACTTGAACCACCGGCATTACTTTATCCTGAAAATAAAAAGCACCAATACTAATGGCTATCATCAAAACGATTAATGGCTTCATGATGTGGAAAAGGGAAATGCCAGCCGCTTTCATTGCCAGAAGTTCCAATTGTTCTCCAAAATTTCCAAAAGTCATCAGAGAAGCCAGCAGTACGGCTAAAGGAAGTGACATGGGTATCAGTGATAATGCTGCATACCCGTAAAACTGCATAAAAATAGAGAATTCAATGCCTTTGCCTATGATTTGGTCTGAATACTTCCACAACATCTGCATCACCAGGATGAAGTTGCTGATCATGAGGGTCATAAAGAAGACCGGCAAAAAACTTTCAAGAACAAATGTATATAGTCTTTTGATACGAAACATTTACCGTGGTGTTTGAACACGCAAAAGTAGTTGAAAAAACCCAAACGAACATAGATGTTACGTTTTTTTACATTCCAGAGCGACGCGCGAGTGCTTCAATTTGAGAATTCCACAGTTCAATACTACCTTTTTTTTCATATACATCTGCAAAATCTGTAATAATCAGGATCACCACTCTGGTCAGTTCGGAATGGTCTATCCTAAATTCAAAATAATACTCATCCGGCTCATCTTCCCAGTGAAATCGAATGGATGAAGATGGATTGATAGAAAGAATAGTCGCTTTTTGTGTGGTATCTCCCCATCTGAATGAAAGTACATTGTTGTTTTGTTCTACATCTTCGGCAAACCATTCAGATAGACCAGAAGGGGTACTGATCAGTTTCCACAACAAACCAGCGGCTCCATTTTTTAATTCATAATCAATCTGAAACAATTCTTTTTTCATGTAATCTGATTTTTTTGCAAAGTACGTCTTTTTTTGGACTTTAGCCCACAAATATCGGTCATATTTCCTTTTTGGAGCCAAAAAAAGCGGGAATGATATTTGCGTATATTCGGAAAAACAGTATCTTTGTCGCGCTTTTGAAAAAACGATGGCGAGATAGCTCAGTTGGTTAGAGCGCATGATTCATAATCATGAGGTCGCCGGATCATCCCCGGCTCTCGCTACTTTATAAATTAGACACTTACATATAAAAATGTGAGTGTCTTTTTTCTTTTACGCCAAGTTTACGCCAAAACCATTCCATTACTACCTCTAAACTTATTCGTTTAATTTCGGATTAATACAATTCTTTGATCCCATTGAATACGTTCAATAACATTCTCTTAGTTCAGATTGTTTCTAAGTTGATTGCCTAATGTAATAATATTTTACTTTCAGTGGAAAGAGGATTGATAAAAACCACTAATCTCAACATAGAACCATTCCAAAGAGGCTATAAATGACAATGTTAAATTCCCAGTTATGAGATAGGAGATTCTGTTGTCCCATATTCCAACATCACTACAAGACTGGTTCAAGGGATAAAAACAGGTTTAATATTGTCTTTAATGACAGCAATGCCATTTAATATAATAACATCAACACACAAAATCTTTATCAAAACCTGTTCGAGAAAGATATGCCATAAATTTCTGTAATAAATCAATGGAATATGCATTTTTGTAATGTCTTATTCTTTGGATTGGAAATTCAAATTTATTGGCATCAGGTTTATATGACAAAAGACCATCAATTTTAAAATCATTCAAAAACTTAGGGCTTTTTACATACTTTTCTAGATTTTTTTGATCTATGTCATTTTTTATACCTACTATGGTTTTATAAGATTTCATAACCTCATAATACGCTATATACTCTTTTTTTATTTCTTTATATCGTTTTGTCCATGGTTCATGAATAGTTTCTGATAAAGAAATTTCATTAAGATTTATTTCAGATTTTCCTTCATTATTGAACACAACTAAATCCAATAATGATAGTTGAGCTGTTATATACCTAGAGAGTTTAGCATATTTGATAATTTTACTATTTAAATCATATGATTTTATTTCATATTCTTTTGTAGAATCAAGCCTAGCAGTTCCATCTAAGTTCTCTTTATCACCAAGCTCAATCATAAACACTTGATCTATTCCATTTTGCCTTTTACCATTAGTTCTAATTGATAAATTACATGGCTGACAGAGTAATATATAATATTTCATATTTATTTTAAAAATATCGCCATTACGAATCGGATAATGTAATTTATTTATGATATCGCCAGAATAATATTTTTCTTCTTCTTCAAAAATATTTATTTGTTCGCTATTGAATTTATCGGGATTAATGGTTTTTGTTAGATCAATTTTTCGAATATGATTAATTGACTTATTAAAATAGGCTCTTACTTCTTCTGAAACGATTGCTTTTTTTGTTTCTTGATCCATTATGATATTACATAATCTAAACAATGTCTCTATTTCCCAAACACCTTCTAGATATGAGTTTTTTTGTACAATATCATTGAATGTGTCAGGATGAATTCTTTTAATTCTTTCTATAGTTTTGGATGAGGATTCTTTTAAAAGAAGAATAGACTTTTCCTTTAAGTCTTCCACGTGTTTTACAAGCAATACATTTTTTAGACCATTACAAAAACCTGATATACTTGGCTCATCTTGGAGTCGTTTCTTAGAAATCGGATAAAACGCATTTACGCCTAACCTCTCAACCCACTCTTCTTTTTTTATTTGTTCATCTTCAGGAGAGAATGTATGAGAATAAATGCCACAATATACTTTTAATGCATTATTATCATTTAATAAGTCTCTTACTAAATCTCCTCCATTCTGAACACCCTTAAGTTCATAGTCAAATAAACACAGGAATTTTTCATCTCCATTTAAATCTCTAAATAATTGATCCTTTTTATCCCCCCATTCGACTGGTGTTAACTTTAAGAATTTATCATGAAAATGTATGTCTAAAAGGCTTATTGAGACATAATCCTCATCTTTTAATATCTCATATACTTTGTTTAAATATTCCGTTCTCTTCAGTGTACTTGCATCTTCCCACTTTCTACTAACATGACTTGTAAAAGCCGGTCCTGATAAATTCCAATCTACAAATTCTAACTTACGTTTCCTCCCTCGACGTTTTTTAATTCCATTTACAAGACCTAAAAATAAATCCTTCTGGTTATCAATATCAAATCGATCATCAATATAGATGATATTTTTCACATCGCATTTCTCAAGTAACTCGTTGACTAATTGAATAGATTCGCTGATTTGATTTTGTATCTCTTGATTTGTCATCATTTTAATCTTTGATGATATTGGATAGATTTAAGGAAAATATGTAGTGCCTTTTCAGTTCATTCAGTTGAGGTTCTATTGAAATTGTACATCCAGAAGAATCTAAAAGTTGTTGAACGATGAATAAACCCAAACCTCGTCCTTTTCCTTTCGGTTTTGTTGTAACAAAAGGTTCAAATATTGTATCCTTTATTGCAGGTGCAAGACCATATCCGTTATCAAAAATATATACCCATGGTTTATCGACAACAATATTAATCGCTGGTATAAAGTCCGGTTCGCTCTTGAACCTTTCTTTTAACCAATATTCAGAATTAACTATAATATTATCAAATATTTGTGTCAACTTACCTTTATTGACACAAACATCAAAATCATTTCTAATATCAATCTTATAGTTTATATTACTTTTTCTTAGACGCATTTCATAATACTCATATTCATCCTTCGTAAAAAAATCTTTAAGATTAATATCCTGTTTTTTTTCTTTATTGTATTTCAATGAAGGGTCAATATGTTTTAATTGGATTTTTAGTCCACTAACAGTAGAATTAATATATTCCATTAAAACAAAAATATCTGAATCAGAAAGTTTACCCTTTGCCAATTTTTGAGAATAGATTGATGTTCTCTCTGCTAGCTTATCTGCAATAGAGGCAAATTCATGGCTTATTGTTTCAGCTGTTAGTCCTAAAGATGCCAATTCTGAGAAGTTTTCTAATTGTTCCTCTAAAATTGAGATTCTCGGTTCAATAATATCAATGATCTCAGACAGACTCTCTGCTTTTTCAATAATTGGACTTAAAGATGTTAATAGATTTTCCGCCTTTTTTAATTCACAATTTATTTCTTCAATGGCTTTAGCAGCCTTTTTCTCTTCTTCAGTGGAAAACAGAGGCGAATCCTTAACTGTTTTAATATAATTATCCGTTTTAATCCTTGTCGCTTTTACACCCTCGTGAATTGTTTTAAGTTCGCTTTTTATTGCGATTGATTTCTCTGATGTGGTTTTTAGTTCATTAAATGCCTGCGAAATAGTTTTAATATGTGTATTTTCGATTTTATAAACTTTCAAGAACTCATTATATGATCGGCGAACTTTTTCAATAAATTGGTTGCAATTGTTTCTAACAAAGTACATAATTGTCATAAAGTTCTTTGAATATGCATTTGTGATCAGACCCTCACGGTCTGTTTTTTCTTTTAAGAACTTGTTCTCACTTTCACTAATTGCAATATATCCAATAACATTAAGTGGACGAAGATAATAATAGGAAGGAGCTTTTGTCTGCGATTCTCCTAACTTCAACCAGTCCTGACCATCTAAACCAAACGGCTTAACGGCAAATCCATTTCTATAAAGTTTTATCCCAGCCTGACTTTGTGCGAATTTCTTATAATTTGAAACATTATCGAATGAACTTATAAGTTTTTCATCATTAACGATCCAATTGTCATAATTAAATTCATTTATTTCTCCTAAAAATGGACCGGGACTTACTCTCTTTCCATTTTCAATTTCAAGATCCGGCACATCAAAATTTATATCAAATTGTTTTTCGAATTCAAGTAAGAATCTATCGTTTCTTATACTAATAGTATTATCTAGATTGTTTTTAAGAAAGAAATTTCCAAATTTTTGCCCATTATCAGGAGCTATAAATGCAAAATAATCATCTTTTCTATTCCCAATTAACTTTTCAGGTCTAATTTTTCCTTTTAGAATAATTTTATTCCCGTCGAACACAAATTCATATTTAGCTAAAGCTACATCTCTTAAATCTTCGTTTTCTTTAAGTAAATCAAAATTTTGCCCATTGACTTGTATATAAACTTCGAAAGGTCTATTCTTTTTATAGGGGGAAATCATCTGTGATAATAAACCTTTAAACTCTTCGAGATTCTCACCTTTCCATACTTCAGGATTTTTCAAACCGGAAAGGACTAAAGTTGTTCCTACCTTTTTTTTTGGATGAAATGATAATGTAACGGGAACTTCACCTAACGAATCAAAGGATTCAAAATCTTTCCAATTAAAAGCTACGTGAATTCTATCTTTTGAAGTTTCTTTAGATGTGAATATTTCACAAATATCAGATAGCCTCTGAGTACTTAATCTCCCAAGGCCTTTGTCACCTAAAGGAGTTCTACCTTTTGGGGTTTTTGGCTTAATTCCATCCTTTGCCCTTTTATTAGAATAAGATATAGTTAGCCAAGACTTTACAATAGTCTCTTCATCCATACCAAAGCCATCATCTTCAATAACAATAAAACCTACATGATTCTTGTATCTTAGAGGCTCTAAATTATAATTACCTACAGTATTAATTTCAATATTTACATAATTTGCATCAGCATCATAAGAGTTCTTCACAATCTCTAACAATGCTGTTATTTCATCTGAAACAAGCTCTTCTCCGAGTTGCTTGATTACATGAGGATTTATGTCGAAACGAATGTCTTTTGACATATTCAATTTTTCTTATGGAAGATAAGGATTTTTTCCTTGTTCATTGTCTTAGTAGTTTTGTTCCGATTCGGCATTCTTTTGTTCAGAATAGTTCTTTCTACTTGATGAATCAATGGTATATTTCGACTACTCATTAATTCTATCAGTATCTTATCATTAGGAACTTCTTTTCTAGCAACACTTCTGTTACCTATTGTCCAGACATAATATGCATTTTCACTTAATTTTGGCAAAATAACATCTAACGATTTATCAAAGTCATCTATAAATGCAATAATTTTGGGAATCTTGTCACTATCCACAATACTAAGACTGTCAATAAAGGATTTTAAGACAGGAGCCTTTTGAAAAAGTGATTGTTTTTGTTCTTTTATTTTCTTTGAAACTATTACCCCACCCAAACTTTTTCTATCTATTTCCTGAGTTGTTCGAAGATAATCATAATCAATATTTTCATCAATATCATTCTTATCTATCCACTGCAATTCCAAAAATGAGTGTTGCCCATAAGTAACAGTAGAGAGATTGTCACCATACGGTGGGGATGACACTAGTAAAGAAAACTGTAGTTGTGTATCAATCTTCTGCATTGTATCACCCCATTTTACACTAACATTACCTTTATAATTTAAGTTACTTAACAATGACGATTCATCTAACTTTTCTTTGAACTTCTTTACATCTTTAATACTTCGTTTAGAAAGCCTTAAAAATTCTTCAATTGCCGAGATATTTCTTCTCTCCACTTCTTCTACAGGCCTTTGATGCAATTTGTAGGTAGAAGTTCTATCATTACTGGACGTTCGTATTGTTTCTGCTAATATTACCCAAAAAAAACGGCGGACATGAATATCTCCTTCTTTTTGAATAGCGCGTCTGATTTTTGAAAGTTCTACTTGTGTATCAATTTTAAACCACTTATTGATTTTTTCAAAACTAACCGATATTTCTGTCGAGTTGTCTTGATTTAAATTCGATTCAATATTAAATAATTCATTTTGAAAGAGTACACAATCTAAAGGTCCAGTTTTAACCTTACTTATTAACACCGCAAGAGGATTTACATCATGTCCAAAAGCATTTAAGCCAACCTCCATGCATGAAAGAATGGACGTAGATGACCCCATAAAAGGATCAATCACATTAGCATTATCAGGAAGGTATTTGGCAATTATTTCTATAATTAGCTTTTGAGTAATCGGGATCATCATTGCGGGATATTGAAAAATCCGATGAATATTATCATCCCTTTTATAGTTAGGAAAATCAAATTCACTCTGGTCAATTTGTCGCAACTCATTAACTAATGAATTGACCATTAGATCGTCTTTTGATTTAAGCATAATATTACAAATGGTACAATTTTTGTTTCAAATATACAATTTTTGTTTCATATTATTCTTCTTCAAGTATTTGGATTTACATAAAAAAATGAGATGAAGAAATATGTAATCTTTAGAAATTGATCAACAGTATTATATGTATATTTTGATGCTCCGAAAAGATACACGCCAAAAATAATGACAACAAATGACAAAGGTTCCTAATGTATTCAAATAGATTAACTTAAAGGATAATAAAAGATAACGGTTATTGATAGGTGAAAGTATTAGATAATTAGATAAATAACATTTATAATCATGAGGTCGCCGGATCATCCCCGGCTCTCGCTACTATAAAAAAAGCATTTACAAAGTAATTTGTAAGTGCTTTTTTTATGGCATTTGCATACCCTTTTATTCCAGCTATAAAACATATTATCCAATATCTTTATGGTGATTTTGTCTTCATGGCATATCTTATTTATTCCATGTAAACCGGGCTGTCTTTACATCTGCGGAAGAGGTTCCGATAAATAAATTAAAATCACCGGGTTCCCAGTCGTATTTTAACTCAGAATTATAAAACTTCAGCTGTTCAGTGGAGATGTCGAAATGGACAACCTTACTTTCTCCGGGTTTCAACATCATTTTCTGATAGCCTTTTAGCTCTTTGACTGGTCGTGAAATACTGGCAACGGGATCGTTTATATAGAGCTGGACAACCTCCTCACCGGCCACTTTGCCCATATTTGTCACAGTAATGGTTGCGGATAGCATTTCATCGCCTTTCAGCTCTTTTTTATTCAAAGTAATAGCACTATAATCAAATTTTGTATAACTCAACCCGTATCCAAAGGGGAAAAGCGGACTATTGGGCACATCAATGTAGCTGGTTACGTATCTTTCATTCCCTTCGATATAGGGACGACCCGTATTTAAATGATTGTAATAAATGGGGATTTGTCCTACATTTCGTGGAAAACTGGTTGTCAACTTTCCGGATGGATTATAATCTCCAAATAGTACGTCAGCAATCGCATTACCACCTTCCACACCTGGAGCCCAGGCCTCTATCATTGCGGTCGTCGTTTCGTTTTCCCGACTTAGAGCAAGAGGCCTTCCGTTAATCAAGACCAGGACGACAGGCTTTCCTGTATGAACGAGTGCTTTGAGCAGATTTCTCTGACTTTCAGGAAGATCAATTAAGGATCGGCTGCCTGCTTCTCCGGACATTCCGGCCACTTCACCCAGTACGGCCACAATCACATCGGCATTGTTTGCGTTTTGTACAGCCTCTTCCAATAGTATTTCTGGGGATCGGGTCTCTGTTTCCGTTTCATTGGCAGCTAAAGGCCCATTCATGTACTTTTTCAAATAGTCATCTTCCGTTACATAGGCTCCTTTTGCATAGTCAACCCTTGCACCAGACCCTGCCAAATTCTTTATTCCTTGCAATACGGTAACTACATTTCCAGTTTCCCGGGTTGCAGTCCAGGTTCCAAGCAAATCTCCCTTCGTATTTGCCAGCGGTCCGATAACAGCAATTGTACCCGTTTTTTTCAAAGGGAGCACATTTTTATCGTTTTTAAGTAAAACCAGAGTGTGCCTGGCAATATCTCTGGCTGCACTCAGGTTCTCCTTTGTCAATAGGTCCGTTTTTAATCTCTTTTCATCCAATCTCAGGTATGGATCGTCAAATAGTCCTATCTTGTATTTGGTTTCCAGCACTCTACGGCAAGCTTGATTAATTTCTTTTTGAGTCACTTTTCCTTCAGTCAATGATTTCTTCAAGGTATTGATAAAACCGCTTGCTCCCATATCCATATCGGTGCCGGCTCTTAGAGCCATGGCCGATGCTTCTTTCAGGTCACCCAGCCCGTGGTTCTCCATTTCAGTAATGGAGTTATAGTCTGTAACCACAAGTCCTTTGAATCCCCATTCATTTCTGAGCAAATCTGTCAACAACCATTTGTTAGCTGTTGCCGGAATACGGTCAATGAGGTTGAATGACGACATAAAGCTACCTGCTCCGGCTTCTGATGCGGCTTTGTAAGGAGGAAAGTAATCGTTGTACATGACCACATGGCTCATGTCTGATGTATTATAATCCCTGCCGCCTTCTACTGCCCCGTAAAGCGCAAAATGCTTTACACAAGCCAATAGGGTGTTGGGTCTTGATAAATCATCTCCCTGGTAACCTTTGACCATGGCTTTTGCCACCTGAGAGCCAAACCAGGGATCTTCACCAGCCCCTTCAGCTATCCGTCCCCAGCGAGGATCTCTGGCTATATCCACCATGGGTGAGTAGGTCCAGTTAATGCCTTCTGCAGTAGCTTCAGTGGCAGCAATTCTCGCACTCTGCTCAATCAGGGACATATCCCAGGTACAGGATAGGGCCAGCGGAATAGGAAATGTGGTTGCATATCCGTGAATGACGTCCCGGCCAAACAGCAAGGGTATTTTCAGACGAGACTGCAAGGCGGCATCCTGCATTTGCTTATTGATGGCAAAACCTCCGGCACCTGTCGCACCTACAAGACCCAGTTTTATCCGTCCTACGATGTCCTGACCCGGAGCGTCAATCGCAATTCCAAAGCCTGCATCCAAATTCAGCTGCCCGATTTTTTCATCCAAAGTCATCTTTTTCATCAGGTCGTTGATAAAAATGTTCATTTTTTTATCAGTGGTATTCTGAGCGTAAACGACTTGTGTTAAGGTGTATATGATTATCGATAATGCAATTTTAAGTGTTTTCATTCTAATTTTGCTCAATATTCACATACGAAACTTTCTTTGTTTTCTTTTCCAAAACTATTCCATGTTCCTTTAAGCATTCCAGCCAGCCATTCAGATCTTTGTTTTGATTGATAATATTCAGCTTAAATTGATATTTTATGTCTTGACCTGTGCTTTTACATACAACCGAAATTCCGAGTTTTGCCTTTAGTATGTTTGCTAAATCTTGCTCTGTAGCATATTCAGATTCAAAATAAATGCTGCTGTTGCTATAAGATGAACTTGACCTATAATTATAGGTGCCAATGAGTTTTTTTACGATTTTTATTGTTGAGTCAATGGGTGTAATATGCTCTAAAACAAGTTCTATTGTATCACGTTCAATTAAAGAGGAATGGAGATTAAACCCTAAATCAAGCTTTTTTTGTAATTCTAAATTTGAAAAGGGCGTGAGTTTTGAAATAGAATATTCGAGATTAAACAAATTATTGGGAGTAGATGAAGCAATCCATTTAATAGATTGAGGATAGATAAAATGATCGATTGGTATATTATTATAGGCAATTTGATACAGTTGAATAGCATTCTTGTTGCTTATTTTGAGCTTCTTAACAACTTGCATTATATTTTTTGAAGACTTTGCTCCATCTTTATCTTCAGATTGAACTGATATATCTACTACTTCTGATTCTATTTCTGAAGAATCATCTAAACCAGAGCGTTTAAGATTAAAAACAAGAAGACCATTTAAACTCGCTTCGTTTATTTCCTGCACATTAATGTCAGGCTGTTTCTCTCCAACTTTAAGTTCTTGTGAAAAGGCAGAAACACTGACTATCACGCTAGCTATAAGGACAATTAATTTTTTCAATAGTATTAAATTTAGGAGTACACATTAAAATTAACGCAATGTAACAATTAATAATATATATTTTTTCACGAATATATTTCTTTTTTCATAGACTACTAAATCACAATGTGGGAATCTGCGAAATTTTTCTCAATTTTGCATTCTAAATCCGAGTATATGAATAAGATCCTTTTTCCACCTGAATGGTTTCCACAATCGGCTGTCCAGCTGACCTGGCCACATGAAGGGACAGATTGGGCCGATTTGATTGATGAAGTGACACCTTGCTTTGTGACTATTGCCAGAGCAATCCTGGAACGGGAAAATCTGATTATTGTTTGTGCAGATGCGGATGCTGTCCGTTTTCAATTGGGTGATATTAATGAAAGCAGACTGTGCTTGTATGAATTGCCTTCAAACGATACCTGGGCCAGAGACCATGGAGCAATCTCCGTTTTTGTGGACGGTGTTCCCACTATATATGATTTTACCTTCAATGCCTGGGGCATGAAATTTCCCGCCAATCTGGATAATCAACTGACATTTTCATTATATGGTGAGCAAGCTTTCAATCCCGAGGTGGAATACATCAACCAGATGCCTTTCGTGCTGGAAGGTGGAAGTCTGGAATCGGACGGCGAAGGGACCCTGCTCACTACAGCCGAATGTCTGCTTTCCGTAAATCGTAATGAATATCTGAGTGAAGAAGAAATAGAGTCCATTTTGATGGAAAAGTTGGGTCTGAAACGCGTTCTTTGGCTGAGGCACGGCTATCTGGCCGGTGATGACACAGACAGTCACATCGACACGCTGGCTCGTTTCTGTGATGCCCAAACCATTGCTTATGTCGCCCCTGGTGATGAAAATGATGAACATACCGAAGAGCTTCGGATGATGGAGGAGGAGTTGCGGGCTTTCCGTACCCTAAAAGGAGAGTCCTATCGCTTGATAGAACTACCTATGGCCGATGCTGTCTATGACAAAGAAGAACGCTTGCCGGCCACCTATGCCAATTTCCTGATCCTTAATGGCGCTGTTTTGCTTCCTTTCTATGACTCCCCCAAGGATGAACTGGCCAGACAAAAGCTTCAACAGGCTTTCCCGGACAGGAAAATCATTGGAATCAATTGCCTGGCTTTGCTACGCCAGCACGGTTCACTGCATTGTTTGACGATGCAGTTTCCTCGTGAGTTTGTTCCGGAAGACTACATTTAAAGATGAAGTGACTCTAAATAATACGAATACTTTGTCTGCAGCTGATTGGATTTTGAAATATAAATTCTAAATTAGCAAATTAAAATTAATAAAATAGTTATTTTAATTAAAGACAAAGTAAATTATGAAAGTATTCTTATCAATATGTATTTATTTGGTGTTTAACCAAAGTTTATTTTGTCAACAGACAGAAATTGAAACAAAACTGAAAGAGATCCAAGTTAAATCAATTCAAGGTGATAATCTTGTTGATTATGATTTGATAAAGCAGGTCAAAAATAAGGTGGTGATTCTTGAATTCTGGGAAACCTTTTGTGGACCTTGTATTATGGGGATGCCTCATTTAAAAGATTTAAAGAATAAATTTCCAGATGATCTTCAAATTATTTGTGTATCGAGTGGTGACCTAAAAGGAACAGTCCATTTTATCCAAGAAAATAAATACCCATTCGATTTTGTTTTTGATGAAAAGGAGCAATTATCATCCGTGTTTCCTCATAGTGGCATTCCTCATTCTATCGTTATTGATAAAAAGGGGAAAATAAAGACAGAAACATTTCCCGGATATCTTACCGAAGAAATAATACGAAATCTGATTTTAACTGACTCGATTGATGTACCCTATAAAAACAAATTCGACCCAACTAAAGAGGACGCGAATAAGGCAGATCCATCTTTGCTTCTATTTGATCTTAAAAATGGTGAACTTGGAGCCGGCGGTGCCAGCTACTTTTCCACAAAACATAACAAAAGAAGGATTGTAACAGGTTACACAGCCAATGCATTTAAAGATACAGTTGAAACCATTTATCAATCAACTTATGCAAGTGAAAATATTTTTGAACTATATCGTTCTGCCTATAAAAATATATCCGAATATCGTTTACTATTTCCAAAAGAATTGGATTATATTAATTCTTATTCTCCGAATAACAAGTATAAATTAAATTATTCGGTATCTGATCTATTTGGCGACTTTCACTCTGTAATGATTCGTCAACTCAATGCCGCGTTTGGCCTGGAAACAGAAAAGGTTGAAATAGATACCACCGTTTTAGTTTTAAAGAAAATTAAGCCCAACAATCACTCCATAACGATAGAAGATTATCCTCATATAACTGTATCGAGGGATATTGATATGATTGATCGACGCTTAAAAGCAAAATGCACACAATTTAGTGTGCGTGATATTGCTATTTTAATAGAAGATAAAACTCATTTGCCGGTTGAATACAATGAAAAAGAAACGAATAATTACAGCTTAGATATTTTGATAGAATCAAATGGCAAGACATTAGAAGAATGGCTAACTCTTTTTGAGAAGGAAGGTTTATATCTTGTAAAAGAGAGAAGAAAGGCTGAATTTATACGAATTAAAAAAGCAGTGGAGTAAAGAATGAATTTATCTGTTTATTTAAATAGAAACAGAATAACTAAACCGGCATAGTACATTTTTTACTATGCCGGTTTTGGTTATTCTGCACTTTTACCTCCTACATTTAAAGGTGAAGAGCCTCCCCTTTGTAAAAGTCCAGGATCTTTACACTGAATAAATAATTGTACTTTGCCTGCAGTTGATCGGATTTGGCAGAGGCTAAGTTCATTTTGGCCTGATTGAATTCATAAATGGTAGACCTGCCGTTGTTGAATTTTTCTTCTGCAAAACGGTAAGCTTCTTCTGAGTTGATGACCGATTCAGCTGAGGCTTCGTATTTTTCTGAGGCTGTTTTGGCGTTAAACCAAGCCTGTTGAATTTCTTTATAAAGTGTTTTCTTGGTGTTGTCCAGTTCCAGCCTGGCATTTTCAACTTCAATCTTTGAGAGTTTGATGTTGTTTTTAGTGTCAAATCGGTTAAAAATGGGGATGCTCAGGTTCAAACCGACGGCAGTCCTTGAATTGATGTTCATCTGGTCGGCCAGACTCATTTTGGTGTTGTCCATGTTTTTCAAGTCTGGATAATATCCGTTTGAATAACTGGCTCCCAGTGAGAGTCTCGGGTAATATGCACCTTTTGACACTTCCAGATTTTTCTCACTGCTTTTAAGTCGGTACTCAGATGCCTTAACAGTGGATTTGTTTCCAACAGCATAGTCATAAACCTCATTGGCAGGACTAATCATCAGGCTCAGGGATGTCATGTCAATGGATGGTTCCACGACGTCGAATCCTTGCCATTCTTTCAGGTCCAGAAGCTGGGAAAGGTCCAGCAAAGAAAGTTGAAGATTGCTCTGGCTTTCTGTGGCGCTTAGTTTGTCCTTGGCCAATTGGGCTTTCGCTTCGTAAACTTGCCCTGTCGGGATTTTTCCATGGGTAGCCAGATTTTCGTAGCGGGTCAACTGTGTTTCGCTCAGTTTCACCTGATCCTGGGCTATGAGATACAACTCCTTATTATATAGAATCTGCAAATAGCCAGAGGCTATGGATACTGACAAACTTTCCCTGGCTTTTTTCAAATCCTCCAACGTTGCCTTTAGAGTAAATTCCTGAGCGGAAATGGTATTTCTGACCTGGAATCCACTGAATAGATTGACAGAACTGGACAATCCTCCGGAATAGGATTGAGAATTCTTGTTTTCGTAGACTCCCTGATTGTTCATGGATTGACCAAAACTCAGATTTTGAGATACGGAACCATTCAGGTCCGGTAGCCGCTGATTTTTGGCCATCTGATGCCGGACTTCCTGAGATTGCGTATTTAGTTCGGACGATTTGAGGGTGATGTTGTTTTTCAATGCATAATCGATGCATTGCTCCAGTGACCATTTTTCTTGTGCCTGAATGGTGCCTATCGTAAGGAAGGCCAGGGCTGCTAGGATGTATTTTTTCATACGTACTGTGTGTTTACTTTTTCTGATCTTTTGCCTTGGGGTCAATGGCTGTACCACGAAGTTTCTCGCCTTTCTTCAGGCCACTTTTGACTTCAATATTGATACCATCTGAGAGTCCGGTGGTAATGATTCTTCTTTTGAATGTCTGAGGATTCTCCGTCTTAAGTACCTGAACAGAGGCTGTATCCTTGTTGAATTCTATAACACTTTCCGGTATCATGATGATGCCCCTTGCGCTGTTGAGTATAATCTCGGCGTTGGCGCTGTAACCTGAACGGACAAAGACATTACTGGGTATTTTAGCTGCGGCTTTGATCTCAAAAAGGATGGCGCCGCTTTCTTCTGTTCCCTTGGGTGAAATGTATTCCAAAGAAGCGTTGAACTTTTGGTCATTCAGGGCACCGATGCTCAGTTTTAATGGCATACCCTTGTGGATACGGCCTACTTCTGTTTCGTCCACTTTTCCAATGAACAACATGTCGTTCATGTTTGCAATGGTAGCGATGGTGGTTCCTTCGTTGAAGCTGTTGGTTTGGATGACGGAGTTACCCACTTTGACTGGAATGTCCAGAATCATACCATCAATGGTGGAGCGGATCAGGGTATTGCTTTGGGCGCCGGATTTTTTGGTGATACCATCTTTGGTCAAATCCAGATTGTCTTTGGCTGACTGGTATTCTTCTTTGGAGGAATTCAGGCTGACCAGGCTTTTTTCGAAATCTTCTTTGGAAACAACGTTCTTTTCGTAAAGCTCTTTTTGACGATCGTAGTCAACTTGTGCTTGTTTCAGATTGATGTTGGAAAGGTTCACTCTTGATTCAGCAGAGTTCAGGCTAACCATGTCGGGTATAACTTTAACCCTGGCTATGATTTCGTCTTTTTTGACAGACTGACCAGCTTCTTTCAGAATATCTACGATGATACCTGCAATTTGTGGCTTGATCTGGATTTCGTTTCGTGCTTCCACTTTTCCGGTTGCAACGGCTTTTTTCTCGATATCTCCTGTTGTTACCTGCACGATTTCATAGTTAACTACGACTGGACGGGATTTTTTCCATAAAAAGGCAAAGGTTCCTACGATGATTGCTGCTAGCAAAACGAATCCCAGAATTTTGAAAAACTTTTTCATTGGTGTGTCTTTATTGATGGTTATATTTAATGATTATTCTTCACTTAAAGCTTCTATGGGTTTGATCTGCATAGCTCTCCAGGCAGGTAATAATCCGGCCAGTATTCCTACTACGATGATTACCACCGAAGCAAGGATGGCTACATCAAATTTGATCATGATATTTCTTAGGAAAATGCCGTTTCCCGGCGGCATGTTGTTGATGAGATTGTCGAAGAAAGCGAGTATGCCTACTCCGAGGCTCAATCCGACAAAACCTGCAATGGCTGTCAGTACCAGACTTTCATTGATGATCTGAACGATGATGTCCTTCGGTTTAGCTCCAAGGGCTCGTCGAATGCCAATTTCCTTGGTCCTTTCATTCACAGAGACCAACATGATGTTACTGATACCGATGGCTCCTGCCAATAAAGTACCAAGGCCTACAATCCAGATGAGAATCCGGATGCCCAGAAACAGGTAGTTGAACATCTTGAACATCTCGCTGATATTAAAACTCCCAACTGCCCTTTCGTCGTCTGGTGAAATGTTGTTTTGGGACTTTAATATTTTTTTGACTTCTTTTTCAACATAGGATGCATCCACATTATCCTGTGCGACTACTGCCATAAAATGAATGACATCACCTAGATTGTATGCGCTTTGCATGGTGGAAAAAGGCAAAATGACCATATCATCGCTTCGACCGCCAATCTGAATATTTGTCAGACCAGAACCAACACCAATGACCGTATAATAAATGCCATTACTTCTGATAACTTGTCCAATAGGATTTTCCCCTGGTTTGAAAAGTTCATTGTAAACATTTTTTCCGATGAAACAGACTTTTCTTTTATCTTGTATGTCAACATCATTAATATATCGACCATATAGAATTTTTTGTTCCTCCACATGTGCATAATCCGGATAACAGCCTCTTACATTAAAGGTACCGGCCAAGTCACCGCGGACTGTATTGTTGTCACTTTTATTTCCGAAAAGCATTGGTGCAAGGTATTTTATTTCAGGAATATTTGCCAGAATGATCTTGATGTCGGAATTTTTCATATTCCATTCGCGCCCTTTCTTAAATCCTTTATAAGGTACAGTTGTTCTTTCGGCAAAAAAGAAACAGGAGTTTGTAGCTAAACCTTCTATTTCGCTTTTCATGCCGTTTTCAAGTCCGTTTCCAGTACCAAGCAGGATGGTGAGCATTAGGATGCCCCAAAAGACACCGAAGGCAGTGAATATGCTTCTAGTCTTATTTCTGGTAATGGTTATCCAGATTTCTTCCCATTTATCTATATCAAACATGGTATATGTTTTAAATTTATTCAGCACGCATGGCTTCAATCGGTTTAATTTTCACCGCTTTTCTGGCTGGAATGTAACCCGCTACCAATCCAGCAACAATCAGTATCAGTGTAGCAATCAGTATAGTGCCCAAATCCACTGAAGGATCTTTGAAGACTGTCATTTTATGAGCACCACCATCTCCTCCACCTGAGTTCATATTTAAGGCCATATTTACCAATTCAAGCAAGCTGATTCCGAAAAGCATACCCAGATATCCGAAAGAAGTGGTAATGACGACAGATTCCAACAAAATAGAAAGCAGGATGTTTCCAGGGGTTGCTCCAAGTGCCTTTTTGATGCCAAATTCTTTTGTCCTTTCTTTGACGGTTATCACCATGATGTTTCCGACACCCACGATACCTGCGATCAAAGTACAGATACCTATAAAGAAAACAAACAAGTCGATGGTGGAGAAGATATTCATAGTCTGCACATAATTTTCAGCTTGATTCCACATACCAATAGCCTGTTCATCATCTGGATGTATGAGTAGGGATCTAAACATCGTTTTCATGACCTGTTTCCCGAATTCCTCATTGGCCTTTTGTGTATACAGTCCATTGACCGTAAACGAAATGTTGTCGGTCTTGTCGGCCATGTTGAAGATCTTCTGTGCGGTAGAATGCGGGATGAAACAATATCCGTTCTCGTCGCGCGAAGATTTGGTGTCGATACCTACCACCTGAAAAGAGATGTTATCAACCTTCACCCATTTCCCCAAAGCCGTTTGATTTTTAAAGAGCGCTTCTTCTACTTTTTTGGAAATAACGATGACTTTGCGTTCCTGTTCCATATCAATCTGGTTGAGGAATCTTCCGTTTTTGGATTCAATCTTGTTTCCGTTGATTAATTTATAATCTGGCATTACGCCTTCCATGCTGTAGTTACCGAAGTCTTCTTTATAGGAGACTAACGGATTGCGGAAGATACGTCCGGAAATCTTGTCAATTTGTGGAAACTGGGCTTTGAGGATGACCATCTCCCGGTTGGTGAACCGAATGCTTCTATGTGTCTTGTAGCCTTTGTAGGGTATAGTGGTTTCTCTGCCCCACATCTCTACTTTATTTGTCGCTTCGTCGCCAAAGTTTGAGGTGACCCCGTTTTTGAGTCCATTGCCGGAACCCAGCAAGACAATCAGCATGAAAATGCCCCATGACACTGCAAAGCCTGTCAGAAAAGTACGTAGCTTGCTTTCCCGCATGGTGGCGAGAATTTCATGCAATGTGTCGAACTCAAACCATCTCATAATTGCAACTTGTTGTCAGATTCAATGATACCATCCTTTAAGTGAATGATGCGTCTGGTTTTGTCAGCAACGGATTTCTCATGTGTGACAATAATCATTGTGATGCCACTGGCGTTGACCTCAGAAAGCACATTCATGACCTCTTCTGTTGTTATACTATCCAAAGCGCCGGTCGGTTCGTCAGCCAAAATGACTTTTGGTTTTCCAATTAATGCCCTGGCTATGGCGATGCGTTGTTTCTGACCTCCCGACAATTCATTTGGATAATGATGCCACCAGTCTTTCAGCCCCATCATTTCGAGGTATTCCATGGCAATAATCTGTCGTTTTTTTCTGGTTACACCTTGATAATATAACGGCAGAGCTACATTTTCGAGCGCATTTTTAAATGGAATCAGATTGAAAGATTGAAAAATGAATCCAATCATGTGGTTCCTGTATTCAGCGGATTTTGTTTCGGTGAGGTTCTTGATTTTTGTCCCGTTCAAGTAGTAGTCTCCGGTATCGTAATCGTCCAGAATGCCAAGAATGTTCAGCATAGTGGATTTTCCGGACCCCGAAGCACCCATGATGGAAACAAATTCGCCTTCAGCGATGGTCATGTCAATACCTTTTAAAACGTGCAAAGGCTGAGCACCCGGATAGGTTTTGTTTATGTTTTCAAAATTGATCATTGTCTTGCAAGGTTGCTTTTTGGAAAATGATTATTTAGGTTGATAACTTTGGTCTTTAACGTTTTCCTGAATATATTTCTTGTAAAAGTCTGTTATCTCTTCCATCTTTATATCAAGTAACGTTATAGTCTTAAGAAAGTTGGGCAATGAACTTTTAAAAAAGTCTTCCCGACGGTGCTTTTTGATTTTTTCTACTGCATCTTCTTCTACAAAATATCCGATACCTCGTTTATTGTATATAATGTTATTTTGTTGCAGAAAATCGTACGTGCGAAGGACCGTGTTCGGGTTGACCTGCAGGGTCATTCCCATCTCGCGCACAGATGGTATTTTCTCCTGTGGCGGCCAATGTCCGGTTAAGATCTGTTCACAGAGTAACTCTGAGATTTGCAGATAGATTGCATTGTTATCGTTGAAGTCCATTGGTTTATATTTGCCTCGTTTTTAGTTTGAAGTAGGCTATAACCCAAAAGATGACTGGTATACTTGTCAGGGTCATCTTGGCAATATTTTTGTAGGTTTCTAAATCAAATGATTTGCTCAATTTATCGAGGTCGTTAAAATCGTTTATTCCCAGATTCCATTGGTAGTTCATATCTTCAATTCCTCCTATTAACCAGATCATTAAAACTTTAGTGATTATGCCAACAACCATAAGAAACAGTATTATGCAAAACAAAGTCTTAAAGAACGGATTTTTCTTGAAAACAGTAGCTCCCAGAAAGAAAAAAGATTGGTAAAACAGAATGCCTAAAAGCCCCTGCCAAAGCATTTCGCTGTTTGGTAAGTTTAAACTGAGATGAAAATCGGTGAATAAATTTCCTACTGAAATTGAAAAAATATAGATTAAAATAATGGTTATTGAATAAACAAAAATAGTAAAAAAAGAAGAGTAGAACCACACCGCTGCATATTTCTCCGTGATGGTTGCAGGTGTCATAAAATAATGAATTCCTGAACTCGTTTGCTGTAAGGATGAAAAGACATTCGCGCTGCTGATGAATGTCATAAAAGCGATGATGACTCCCCCAAATCCAAAAAAATTGAATTTATCGATGTATTGATTGAAAATCATGAAATTAAAGAAAATGATGAGCAATGCCAAAATGCCCATGTTTAAAAAGATCCGTTGGCTATTTTGCATCCAGATGATCTTAAACTGCTCAAAAAATCGTTTAATGGAAAACATATGTGGTTTGATTTAGTGGTTAAACATTTGTTTCATAAGATTTGCGTTCTGGGTGGTCATGTTAAACAGGATCTCCAAATCGACTTTGCTATCCGAACCATCCATATTTGGAGTTACAGCAAGGTAGCCTCTTGGTGTAAATTCACTGTAGATTACATCCGGTTGATTATCAAGAGATCCGAGTGTCTTGAAAACTATTCTTTTGCAAATCTGATCAATGGTATTATTCATGAGAATATGACTGTCATCCAGAATAATTACTGTATCAATAAGACTTTCCAGGTCCCGAACCTGATGAGTAGAAAGGATTATACAACGATCGTCACCAATCAATTCAGCCGACAGTTTTCTAAACTGCCCCTTTGAAGGGATATCCAAACCATTTGTTGGTTCATCCATAATCAGAATTTTGCATTGTGTAGCTAAAGCAAAACTGATAGCAACCTTTTTACGTTGTCCCAAAGACATTCTCTTTAATTTTTCAGTGGAATCAATCTCAAATTCCTTCAGGCAACATTGAAATTGTTCGTGACTAAAACGTGGGTAGGAGTTCGCGTACATTTTTAGATACCCGTCAACATTGACATCCGGCAACCAGATTTCTTCCGGTAAAAAATAAATTTCTTCCAAAACACTGACATTGCGTTTTTTGGTATCTATGCCAAAAGCTGTAGTAATTCCGCTTTGTGGGAACAATAATCCAGTCATTAGTTTCAGCAGAGTGGTTTTTCCGGCTCCATTTTTTCCAAGTAAACCATAGATATGTCCTCCTTCTATGGTCAGTGTTAAGTCATCAAAGATTTTCTTTTTCTTTGAATAAGCGAAATTCATACTTTTCAGCTCAATCATGGTTTTTTTTGTTTTGGTGTATTAATGTACTAAGACACTGCAAAGAAAAAACGTTTTTTTGAATATTCCAAATTATTTGTAAGTATTTTTTCGGAATTTTATTAAAAATAACATTAAAGACATGTTGAGACCAAATAATGGGTTATTCACCTTTAAATTATCCAACTGAATATTGGAAAATGTGTGATTCCTTTAACAATGCAGGTATTTTTTTAAGAAAAAATATGCAGTTAAACACGAAGAAATGTGTAGCTTTGCAGGCTTAAACCAACATCTTATTTTGATTCAATCAAATAGTACTATATGTCTGCAAACAAAGTTATTAAAACAGCCTTGGTTTCGGTTTACCACAAGGATGGTCTGGACGAAATCCTGGCAAAATTACACGAACAAGGAGTCGCATTCCTTTCTACAGGAGGAACACAACAATTCATTGAATCATTAGGCATTCCTTGTAAAGCCGTTGAAGACCTGACAGGTTATCCTTCCATTTTGGGCGGTCGTGTCAAGACTTTACATCCAAAAGTATTCGGTGGTATCCTGACTCGCAGGGATTTGGAAATTGATAAACAACAATGTGCTGAATTTGAAATTCCGGAAATTGATCTGGTCATTGTAGACTTATACCCATTTCAAGAAACCGTAGCTTCGGGTGCTGAGGCCGATGCCATCGTCGAAAAGATCGACATCGGTGGTATTTCTTTGATTCGTGCAGCAGCAAAAAATTTCAAGGATGTAGTTATCGTAGCATCCAAAGCTCAATACGCTCCTCTTGCCAGCATTATAAATGAACAAGGTGCTGAAACATCTTTCGAAGACCGTAGGTGGTTTGCTAAAGAAGCATTCAGCGTATCTTCTCTATATGATTCCGCTATCTTCAACTGGTTTGATGGCGAAGACGGTTCCGCTTTCCGTGGTGCATTCGATAATGCAAAAAGTCTTCGTTACGGTGAAAATCCCCATCAACGTGGTTTTTTCTACGGTGATTTTGATGAAATGTTTGAACAATTACAAGGTAAAGAGATTTCCTACAACAATTTGTTGGACATCGATTCTGCTGTTACTTTGATAGGTGACTTCAAAGAAACCACTTTTGCTATCCTGAAGCACAACAACGCATGCGGTCTGGCATGCAGACCGACCGTTCTTGAATCATGGAAAGTGGCTTTGGCTTGTGATCCTGTATCTGCATTCGGTGGTGTTTTGGTCACAAATGCTGTTATTGATAAAGAAACCGCTGAAGAAATCAACGAGTTGTTCTATGAAGTACTCATCGCTCCAGATTACGATGTTGAGGCTTTGAAAATATTGACTGCCAAGAAAAAACGCATTATACTTATTCAGAAGAAACAACCTTTGAAAGAAAAGCAATTCCGCTCTTTGCTCAATGGCGTATTGGTTCAGGATAAGGATTTGCAAACAGAAACTCCTGAAAACCTTAAATGTGTAACAAATATAGAACCGACAGACGCTCAAATTGAAGATTTGTTGTTTGCCAACATTATTGTTAAGCATTCAAAATCAAATGCCATTGTTCTTGCCAAAAACAAACAGTTGTGTGCAAGTGGTATTGGTCAGACTTCCAGAGTGGATTCTTTAAAACAGGCTATTGAAAAGGCTGCTTCTTTCAATATAGATTTGAATGGTGCTGTCATGGCTTCGGATGCCTTTTTCCCTTTCCCTGATTGTGTTGAAATCGCAGATCAGGCAGGTATCAAAGCTGTTGTACACCCGGGAGGCTCTCTCAGAGATAATGAATCAGTGAATTATTGCAACGATCACAATCAAATTATGGTTATGACCGGATTCAGACACTTTAAACATTAATAACTACTATGGGATTATTTTCTTTTACACAAGAAATCGCTATTGATTTGGGTACGGCGAACACCATTATTACCCACAACGATAAAATCGTAGTTGATGAACCTAGTATTGTTGCTTTGGATCGTCGTACCGACAAACTGATAGCTGTAGGTACACAGGCTCAGTTGATGCACGGAAAAACGCCTGACAATATAAAGACAGTTCGCCCTTTGCGTGATGGTGTTATTGCAGATTTTTATGCTGCAGAGCAGATGATGCGTGGGTTGATAAAAATGGCCAGTCCAAAAAAACGTCTGTTCTCACCCAATTTGAGAATGGTAATCAGCGTTCCGTCAGGTTCTACTGAAGTTGAATTGCGTGCTGTACGTGACTCTGCAGAACATGCAGGCGGTCGCGATGTTTATATGCTATATGAGCCCATGGCTGCTGCCATTGGCATAGGTATTGATGTGGAAGCCCCCGAAGGAAACATGATTGTTGACATAGGTGGTGGAACAACAGAAATTGCAATCATTTCTTTGGGGGGTATTGTAGCAAACAAATCCATCCGTATTGCCGGTGATGATTTTACGGCAGATATTCAAGAATATATGCGTCGTCAGCACAATCTGAGAGTAGGAGAAAGAACAGCAGAGCAAATCAAGATTCAAGTCGGTTCAGCACTTACTGAGCTGGATGATGCTCCCGAAGATTATATAGTGCATGGACCAAACCAGATGACAGCATTACCTATGGAAGTGCCTGTTTCTTATCAGGAAATAGCTCATTGTCTTGAAAAATCCATCTCAAAAGTGGAAATGGCAGTTCTGAGTGCACTTGAACAAACGCCTCCTGAATTGTACTCTGACATCGTACGTCGTGGCGTTTATTTGGCTGGTGGTGGCGCTTTGCTTCGCGGATTGGCCAAACGATTGAGTGACAAGATAAATATACCTTTCAATATAGCTGAAGATCCTTTGCGTGCTGTAGCTCGTGGAACGGGTATTGCATTGAAGAATGTCGACAGATTTAATTTTCTTATTCGTTAATATATAGAAGCCAAATCGTCCGACATTTTGTCGGGCGATTTGGCTTTATTTGGAACAGCCCGAAGAAGTAACTGACGTATGCATAATATCATTCGGTTTATTGCAAAATACAGTACGTTTCTGCTATTTATCCTATTGCAGTCCTGTGCTCTTTATTTGCTGTTCAATTATAACAGCTTTCAACAAAGCACCTTATTCAGCTCATCGAACAAGATTAATTCTTTCTTGTTTACAGCAGAAGAGCATGTTACAGGCTATTTTCATCTGAAGGATAATAATAATGCCCTACAGAAACAAAACATTGAACTGGAATTGAAAATTGCCAGATTAGAAAGTGTACTTCTCAACTACACAGACACATCGGGTATCGCTTTGTTGCGCATGAAAGAAGCGGATGAGTTCAGCCTTATTCCCGGACGAGTGATAAAAAACAGTGTTTCTCAATTACGTAATTATGTGACCCTCAATATTGGAAGAGCCGATGGTGTACTTCCTAAGATGGGTGTAGCAAATGCACAGGGTATTGTGGGTGTGGTCAGTCATGTGTCTGAACATTTCTCAGTAGTTATTCCAGTTTTAAATCCGGAAATCCGTATAAGTTGTAAGTTAAAGAAATTAAATGCCTCAGGTTCCCTGGTTTGGGAAGGCATGGACAGAAGGTTCGCTTATCTACAGGAAATACCGCCTTATGTGACAGTTTCAAAAGGCGATACAGTAGTGACAAGCGGATATTCCGATATTTTTCCTGAAGGAATTATGGTTGGCATCGTTGATGAATATGAAGTAGGTGAAGATGCCAACTTCCTGAAATTAAAGATTCGACTATCCACTAGGTTTGACGCCATCTCCAATGTTCGCGTTATTCGTTTCAAACGTCGTGAAGAGATTAAAAAGGTAGAAGAGGAGGCAGAATTATGATTCGATTTTTAAATCATTTTATTTGGTTTATAGGTCTGATAGCTCTTCAGATTTTTGTGCTGGATAATGTGCACTTTCTGGGTGTATTTTTGCCATTAATTTACGTGTATGCCCTTTTGCGCTGGCCTTCTGATTTATCTCCAAATCTGACATTGATTTTTGGTTTTATTTTGGGACTTACCATAGATATTATGTCAAATACACCAGGTATGCATGCTTGTGCAACTTCCCTGATTGCCGTACTTAGAACACCGATGATGCATTTGTTCGTTTCCAAAGAAGATCTGGGAAGTAGAAATGTCAGTGAAAAGACACTGGGTATTGGTGCCTTTTGGAATTATGCCATACTCTTAGTGTTTGTTCACCATACGACCTTATTTTTACTGGAGTCTTTTTCCTTTGTCAATTGGGCACTACTTTTGGTGAAAATACCTGTATGCACTTTGCTTACTGTCGTTTTTATTTTTGCGTTGGAGCGCATTAACAGCAAAGACGATGTTAAATCTTGAAAATGAACGTCGGAAAAATACCCTTGTACTTTTGATTATAGGGATGTTTGTGGTTTACGTCCTTCGTTTGGCTACTTTGCAGCTATTTAGTAATGAATACAAGACCTTCGCCGACAGTAATGCCTTTTTCAAGAAAACTATTTATCCCGCCCGTGGTCTGATTTACGATCGCAACGGGAACCTGATGGTCTATAACAAGCCATCCTATGACGTGTTGGTCGTTATGCGTGAAATGACTGAAGATTTTGATACACTGGATTTCTGCAATACGGTAGGTATCTCCCGGCAAGATTTTGAACAGCGTATGTTGGATGTCAAGGATAGAAGCCGCAATCCAGGTTATTCGTCTTATACCCCTCAAGTGCTTTTATCGCAGCTTCCGGCAAACACGTATGGTGTACTTCAGGAAAAACTGTTCTGTTTTAAAGGCTTTACGGTCCGTAGTCGTACCCTGAGAGAATATATTAAGCCAATTGCTGCACATGCCTTGGGGTATGTAGCTGAGGTAAATCAGCGTGATCTGGATGAGGACAAATATTATGTAACGGGTGACTATAGCGGTCGATCTGGAATTGAGAAATATTACGAGGAGGATTTGCGTGGAATCAAAGGGATTCAGGTTATGTTGCGTGATGCTCATGGTCGTGTGAAAGGACGTTATGATCAGGGTAGTCATGATATCAAGGCCAGGCCGGGGAAAGACCTTACACTTTCGATAGATCAGGCTCTACAGGAATACGCAGAAAAGCTCATGGTGAATAAACGAGGTGCTATTGTGGCCATAGAACCTAAAACCGGAGAAATTCTGGCTTATGTTTCAGCACCGACTTACGATCCGGGATTGTTGGTAGGAAGGGACAGAGCCAAAAATTATAAAGTTTTGGAGTCTTCTCCGTACAAGATTTTTTTAAACCGTCCCATTCAATCCAATTATCCCCCCGGTTCAACTATTAAGCCAGCTCAAGGTTTGATCCTTTTACAGGAAGGCATCATACAGCCGAGTACTATGTTTGCATGTCATGGTGGCTATTATTACACCGCCCGTCATAAGGTGGGTTGTCACCCTCATGCATCTCCTTTGGCACTGGCTCCGGCTATAGCGACCTCATGTAACGCCTATTTCTGTGCTGGTTACCGAGCTATGATGGATAACACTAAATATGCCAACATACAGCAATCTATGGATAAATGGAGAGATTATATGGTTGGCTTTGGATATGGCTATAAGCTGGGGGTCGATTTGCCTTTTGAGAAAAGGGGTATGATTCCAAACAGCAATTATTATAATAAATGGTATGGTAAGAAAGGTTGGCGAGGAGCGACTATCATCTCCAACGCCATCGGACAAGGAGAGATTCTGGCTACCCCCATGCAAATTGCAAATCTTTGTGCAACGATAGCGAATAAAGGATGGTATGTGACACCTCATATTGTAAAAAAGGTCAAAGGTAGTGCTCTTGATACCTTATATACGAAAAAACATGTCACTGGAATTGATCCAGCCAACTATGACCCTATCATCGAAGGTATGCGCGGATCGGTATTGAATGGAACTTCTGCAGGGGTCGCCATACCTGGTATCAATATCTGCGGAAAAACAGGAACAGCACAGAATGCTGGTGCTGACCATTCTATTTTCATGTGTTTTGCACCTATGGAGAATCCCAGGATTTGTTTATTGGTGTTTGTCGAAAACGGTGGATTTGGTGCAGCTTGTGGTGTTCCTATGGCAAGCTTGCTCCTTGAAAAATATTTAAACGGTAAAGTCGCCGACAATCGGCTTTGGATAGAAACAATGTTGTTGAACAAATCAATCATGCAAATTGTATCGCGCTGATAAAAAAAGTGTCTGGAAGTCACTTGATTGGGTGACAGTTTTATTGTATTTGCTTTTGGCTGTATTTGGCTGCTTAAGCATTTATGGGGCGAGCTATGACTTTGATCACCCTGGTTTCTTTGATTTTACGCAAAGATCAGGAAAGCAAGTTGTCTGGTTGGGTATGGCCATGTGCATCGGCATTTTTATTTTACTTATTGATGCAAATAATTATTTCTCCTGGTCTTTCCTGATCTATTTCATTATGATAGGGCTATTGATGCTGACTGTTGTCATAGCCCCTGAAACGAAAGGTTCCAGGTCCTGGTTGGTATTGGGACCTTTGAACATACAACCTGCTGAGTTTGCCAAATTTGCGACGGCCATGGCGTTGGCGCGGTTTATGAGTTCCTATAATTTCAACTTGAGTGCGTCCAGAAACTACATGATGGTTGGGGGTATCCTCTTTCTGCCATTGATTTTGATTCTTCTACAAAATGAAACGGGTTCTGCTTTGGTCTATTTAGCCTTGATGCTGATGTTGTATAGAGAAGGAATGCCTGGTATTATTCTTTTTCTGGCTGTTAGTTTTGCCAGCATTTTTGTGATTGGTGTACGTTTTTCCGAAACCTATATATTCAACTTGACTTCTGTAGGACAATTTGTGGTCATGTTGCTTATATTGTTCGTGGTTTGTGGAATGTTACTTGTTTATAGAAACGATAAGCAAACAGTAAAGATTTTGTTATATGGAAATTTGGGTCTTTTGCTGGTTGGTATCCTTTCAAATATATTTGGGTGGTTTGTTTTCAACCTCTATTACTTACAGTTGGCGCTCCTGGTATTGAGTATTTTTTATCTGATATATCAATCTATTAGTTACAGAGTCTCTACCCACTTACTGATTGGCGTTTTCGCGTTGTTTGCAGCTGGTTTTCTATATTCCGCCGATTATACTTTTGATAAGGTACTGGAACCGCATCAGCAGATACGTATCAAAGTGCTTTTGGGAATGGAGGATGATCCTAGCGGAGCAGGCTACAATGTCAATCAATCCAAGATAGCCATTGGTTCCGGGGGATTTTTCGGAAAGGGATTTCTGAACGGAACTCAGACAAAACTGAAATATGTTCCTGAGCAAGATACTGACTTTATTTTCTGTACGGTAGGTGAGGAGCAGGGGTTTATAGGTTCAATATTTATACTGGCTATATATATAGTGCTTTTGCTTCGACTCATCATGATTGCGGAAAGGCAAAAGTCCGCTTTTTCCAGAATTTATGGTTATTGTGTGGTCAGTATCCTCTTTTTTCACGTTTTCATCAACGTAGGGATGGTGCTTGGACTGATGCCTGTAATCGGGATTCCATTGCCCTTCTTTAGTTATGGTGGGTCCTCATTGTGGGCGTTCACCATTCTTCTTTTTATCTTTCTTCGATTGGATGCAGACGAACAGCAGAGGCGATAATCACTGAGAGAATCTTAATACAGACGCACACCTACATTTTCCACCCCCTTGATGTATTCATCCCTCAAACCGTGTTGGATCTCTATGTTGAACCATCTTTTCTGATTGTTTTTCTTGATTTCCAGGTCTGGCAATTGATAGGCTATATTGTAAAGTGAACCCCATCCTGTCCCTAGCCATCGGCCATTGGGCTCAGAAATCTTCCAATCAATGGAATCCATTCGAGTAGAGCCATCAGAACACTTGGTTTGAATGTATAACCAGATGTTCTGATAGGGATAAATATTGGTATGGCGGAGATTAATCTCGAAATGTAGCTTTTCAGGGTCGTTTTCCGTCAGGCTGTCACGAAAACTGATAATTTGCCCCATTGCCCATTTTGAATCCGGAATGGTCTCGGCATTTTGGTAAGCACTTTTTTTCTGACAAGATGTTACAAAAAGAATAACGACTAAAGTCAGTATGATCTTTCGAATCATTTTTCTTCGTTTTTAGGGGTATCCTTGTTTTCAGATCCTAGTTTCTGAGGTTTCTCAAAACGTGTCCTGGCCTGTTGATTCCCGTTACGATTCTTATTTTTCTTTTCCTTTTCATCATTTTCACCTTCGATAGATTTTCTTGCTTCAGGGCGTTGCTTTGGCTGATTAGGTCTTGACTGTCTTTCAGGTCTTTCAGGTCTTTCAGATCTGTCAGATTTGGGCTGTCTATCCGGCTTATCTGATTTCTCGTTTCTTTCAGGTCTCGGAAGTCTTTCTGGTCTGTCAAGTCTTTCCTGCCTTTCAGGTTTTGCTAAAGTATCTGATGAATTGCTATTGATATTGGGTCTGTTACTCTTATCCGGTTTATCCAATTTTTGACGCTCTTTGTTTCCTTTGTTTTTCTTTTTGGAACGATCAAAGCGGGTCAAGCCATCTTCACTTAATACATCTCCAAATTCACTCTTCTGTTCAACCTCAATGACTTCAGAAAGAGTCTCAACCCGAGTCCCTTTCTTATTTAGCACGATGATTTGTTTCGCTCTTTCAACAGAAATGGTGACCGCGTTTGCCAGAAAATCTTTGCTGGTTGAGTAAGTCATCAGTCGTTTGAAAATATCAGCCTTGAATAAATAATAAGTACAATCTATTGTGTCGAGGGTCATTTCCTTGGATGGAATATCCCTTTGTGCTTCTGCGTAGACATCTGTTTCATAGTTCAGACAACATTTCAGTTTAGCACATTGACCGGCAAGTTTTTGTGGGTTGAGTGAAAGGTCTTGATAGCGGGCTGCGCTTGTTGATACTGAAACAAAATTGGTCATCCAGGAGGAGCAGCATAATTCTCTTCCGCAAGGGCCTACACCTCCAATTCTCCCTGCTTCCTGGCGTGCACCGATCTGCTTCATTTCAATACGGACACGAAATGTCTCAGCAAGAACCTTGATCAACTGTCTGAAGTCGACTCTGTCATCTGCAATGTAGTAGAAAATGGCTTTATTTCCATCTCCCTGATATTCAACATCACCGATTTTCATGTTCAACTTCAGATTTTCAGCTATTTTTCGAGCTTTAAGCATGGTCTCGTGTTCCAATCCTTTAGCTTCCTCGAATTTTTCGAGATCCACAGGACGGGCTTTGCGGTAGACGCGTCGTACCTCTTGCTGATCGTATCGGTAGTTGGTCTTTTTCATCTGCTTCAGCACCAAAGCACCTGTCAGCGTGATTTCACCAATATCATGGCCCGGACTGGATTCTACAGCGACAATGTCTCCCTTTTCCAGACTGAGTTTGTTGCTGTTTAAAAAGAAACTTTTGCGGGTGTTTTTAAACTGAACTTCTACCCAGTCTGTCTGAGCTTGAGCCTGTGGAAGGTCGCAAAGCCAGTCGAAGGTATTTAGTTTTTTTATTTTGATGCCACTGCAACCTTTATTCTTCATGCAGCAACCTGACATATTGAGTTTGTATTCCATTTGAATCGTATAATTGTTCCGGATGTCCGGTGTATTTTTAAATAACCTTTTTAAGCGGATGCATTTTCTTTTAATAATGAGTTAAACCTCTTTCTTGCAATTAGATACTTCTTCTTCAATTAAAAGGTTTTATCAACAAAAATAGACGAAAATACCGAATGATGCAAATCTATTTTTTGAAGAGCATGATAGACTTTAATGCAAGATCGAAAAATATAAGTTTTGCATTGATGTTTTGTTCAATATGCCTTTCTGCCAATTCTAGTTCTTCCATGAAAGAAAGGATATTCTTGTGGTTGATAAAAGGCGAAAAATGGACCGAAAAAGCAGCTTCGGCCGGTGTCATATAATTCAATTCTTTCTGTTTGACATTCATAATAAAATTTTCACGCACCAGACGCTGAGAAAAACTCAGATATTTTTTGCCTTGCTCGCGTCCCAACTTTGCCATTTCTTCAGACCATATTTTTAGATCTTTCAGGCTTTTTTGTTTGTCCAGTTTTCTGTCTGAACTGAAATTGGCGATGGTATAAGCACCCCTCATACAGCGGATGAATTGTCGCAGAAATACGCTGTTTTCATCGGTGGATTGGATGTTTTCGAGCGCCTTGAGCCAACTGCCCCTGGATAAATGTATGCACGAATCGAGTTCGATGTCTGACAGATTGAATCGAGCTTGCAATGCCGTCCGCATATCATCGGCTTCAATGCCTTTGACCTTTATCATTTGAGCACGTGAAAGTATGGTACTCAGTAATTGTTCGCTGTTTTCAGAAACCAAAAGAAAAATAGTTTTTTCCGGTGGTTCTTCCAATATTTTCAACAATCGGTTTGAACAAACAACATGCATCTTTTCAGGTAACCAGATGATCATAACCTTATAATCTGATTCAAAAGCTTTAAAGCTGAGCTTTCTCAGTATTTCATCGCCTTCGTCTGCATATATAAGTCCTTGTGCGTTTCCTGCTTTGATGTAGGTCATCCATTCATTGAAACTGAAATACTTTTGCTCGAGGTTGAATTTTCTCCATTCTGTCAGAAAATCATCACACACCCACTTCTTGTTTGTATTGGGCTTAAAAATAGGGAAAACAAAATGCGTGTCCGGATGGATCAGTTTGTTGAACTTATGACAAGACGGACAATCTCCGCAAGCATCAGTCTTACCACGGTTCGTACAGCAAATGTATCTGGCATAGGCGAGGGCGAGGGGCAAAGCTCCGGTACCTTCTGCACCTGAAAAAAGTTGCGCGTGGGGTAGACGATCTTCCTGGACGGACTTTATCAGTCTGTCCTTGATGTTTTTCTGCCCTATGATATCGTGGAAATACATAATGATTGAGTCAAGATTTCGGGCGAATTTTTCGCTTCAGCACAAAGGTAAAAAATTTCACAAAAGGTCTTCAGGGCTTTTGCTTTTTGTTTTAATTATTCTTGAGCTTTAAAAAGAAAAATGTACTTTTGCCATGTATTGGAGAGTTGGCAGAGTGGTCGATCGTGGCAGACTCGAAATCTGTTGTACCGCTTGCGGTACCGGGGGTTCGAATCCCTCACTCTCCGCAAAGAAAAGAATAGTCAAAGCGAGCTTGCTCGCAGTGATAAAGTAAAGGGGATCCCGCTTCAAGCTTGCTTGAAAGCGTATCCCCTTTGCTTTATCACGCTGGCCTGAAAGGCCTTTGACTATTCTTTTCTTTGACGAACCCCCCACCAGGATCGCGGCGCGCAGCGACGCAATTCCTCACTCTTTTCCCCTTAAAACCACCGAGTCTGAGGCCCCCGAAACGAATAAATCAATTTCCGTCCTCAACTTAGTCACTGTGTAATATAAGTAAAAAGAAAAACTCAAAATCCACCACTGCATTCATTTTGTGTGTATATTTACACAAAATAACCTTATATTTAACAATACAATATCTTGTAGAAATTGGATAAACTAGACTTAAAAAATTGATGGCTCTGAGAAAGATTTCCTTTTTTGAATATTAATGGTTATAATATCCAGGTGAGGTAGAAGTGCCTATTTAAAGCTATTCGTTTGTCCGAATAAGTCTTATTTCGACAGGTAATCTGTTTTTATGCCACATATATGGATTATGACCCGAATAAACCTGACTCAGTGGAGTGCTTTAACATAGTGCAAAACAAACTGCACAATGCAGCTCATGGCTATATTGCTGCTGAAGTCATTTATTTGCGTGCCATCACCGAAATGCTTAAAAAATGCTACTTATAGTTGGTGCTGTAAATCACCAAAAAGCCCTGGAAAAAGCTAAAGCAGAGTTAAAAAAAGACCAAGCAATTATGCATTCTAGCTTCTAAAAAAGATTAAAAAAATGGAAAAACGCAAAACCATTATAATAAACGACTTCCAATTGTATATTTTATTGAATGAGGAAGAAAAAAAGGGTTTCCGAATCTTGCAGAACAATTGCTTTTGTACTACATGCAAGGAAGAAAGGCATTTAACTAGTATTCAATCAATTTTTTTAAATGACCTGAATGACATTCTGATTGATGGCACTTGCCCATTTTGTGGCGGTAAAATGGCCAGATATATGAAATTTGGTGAAGATCAAACATTCTCAAAAAGAGCGGATTTATTCAGAAAATCAATAGACCCCGAATTACTGTAAGATATAGATGTTATTACAATGCTTTATAGAATAAATAAAAAGAACTAACTGGATATGGAGATTTTACAGATTAGAAGAAAATGACAGATAGAAATAAAGTTGACATAAAAGAAAATGATGTATTGAGATATGATCGTCAACTATTGACTATTTTACTCAAAGACAATAGCACCAAACAAAATATAATTTGGGCAACGGATAATTATGCGTCCCTTGGACCAGAATATTCTGCTAATGAACAAATTACTATACCTCTTATTTCCGGAAAGAACGGCAATATCATTAAACCACGTGTTGAAAAAAACAAGAAAGAGCAAATTGCACGTGTACGAGACAAAGCCGAAGTTTTTACGCCTTCGTGGATATGCAATAAACAAAATAATCTTGTTGATAAGGCGTGGTTTGAGTCTGAAGACATTTTTAATATTGAACTAATTAATGGATGGACAACACAAACACGCCCCATTCCATTTCTATCAAAAACATGCAAAACATGGCAAGACTATGTTTTGGAAGTACGATTGGAAGTGTCATGTGGTGAAGCACCTTATTTAGTGAGCAGATACGACACCATAACAGGGGTTCCGATTCCGATTAAAGACAGAATAGGGTTGCTTGACCGTAAACTGAGGATTATTGCGGAAAATACAAATAGTGTGAGCGATTGGTACAAATGGGCAAAAACGGCAGTTCAGAGCATCTATGGTTATGAATGGCAAGGTGACAATCTGCTTCTCGCACGTGAAAATATCTTATTCTCATTTGCCGATTATTTTCAAGATAAATTTAGTCGTAAACCGTCCAAGGATTATATGCTGGAAATTGCCAACATTATCTCGTGGAATATTTGGCAAATGGATGGTTTAAAAGGAGTCGTACCCAACAGTTGTCGAGACTTAAAAGTTACCTCCTACAATTTGTTTGACACAGAAGAAAACATTGTCCCTTGTGAAGGTTGCTTGAAAAACAACATCTACAAACATAATGGAATATATTGCAAGATAAAAGACTGGAAAACCGGAGGAACATTGAAATATGTATCCTTGTTGAAAGGAGGAAACCATGGAAAATAAGTTTGTTTCGACTTTTGATTATAAGTTGATTTATATTTTCAGAATCAACGACGAAGCGCACAAAGGTCTGTTAAAAATTGGAGATGCCACTATTCATACAAAAAAAACCTATGAAGAATTATTGCCATCATGTCGTGAACTCAATCAGGCAGCCAAAGAGCGCATCAATCAATATACCGGAACTGCAGGAATATCCTATGAACTATTGCATGCCGAGATTGTAATTTATACGGACGAACAAGGAAAAGTCAAAGTGGCAAGAGATTTCAAAATCCACGAAGTACTGCGACGATCCGGCATCAAACACTATTATTTTGATACCGAACACAAACAGAACGAATGGTTTCGTACCGATTTAGAAACGACAAAGTATGCATTACGGGCTGTTAAAGACAGGCGCAAATCGTTGAATCAGATAGAAATATCGACTTACAAAAACCCGATAGTTTTTCGTCCCGAACAAAAAGAGGCTATTGAAAAAACGATAGCTCAATTTAAAAAGAGCAATCGAATGTTATGGAACGCCAAGATGCGTTTCGGCAAAACCTTAACAGCTTTGGAAGTTGCCAAACGATTTAATTTTAAAAAGACCATCATTTTCACCCACCGCCCGGTGGTAAGCGACGGATGGTATGATGATTTCGGTAAAATATTTTATGATACAGATCGTTACATTTTCGGTTCAAAAAAGAAAGATAAAGGCGTCCTGTTGGAAGATCTTGAAAAATCGGGCAAGAATTACGTCTATTTTGCTTCCATACAGGATTTAAGAGGATCTTCTTTGGTTGGAGGTAACTTTGATAAGAATGACGAAGTTTTTCAAAAGAATTGGGACTTTGTCATCATTGACGAAGCTCATGAAGGTACAAAAACAGATCTCGGTAGAAATGTTATTGAGGCTGTCAAAAAAGAGCATACCAAAGTTCTGGAACTATCCGGTACCCCTTTCAACTTATTATGTGATTATGATGAGAAAGAGATATATACATGGGATTATGTGATGGAGCAAAAAGCAAAGAATGATTGGATTACCAACCATTTTTGCGACACCAACCCTTATGAAGAGTTGCCGGCATTGAACATTTATACGTATGCATTAGGTAAGTTATTCTCAAAACCAGTGTTTCAAGATTTGGAGGATAAAGCCTTTAATTTCAAAGAATTCTTCCGCACGTGGACAGGCGATATTAAAGCCGACAGGAAACATTTACCGGAATACGCAAGTGTCGGTGATTTTGTACACAAAGACGATGTGCAAAGCTTCCTGAATCTAATGACTAAACAAGATTCCAACAGCCATTATCCTTATTCAACCGATGAATATCGGGATTTTTTCCGTCATTCGCTTTGGATGGTTCCTGGAGTAAAAGAAGCGAAAGCATTAAGTGCCTTGATGAAACAACACCCGGTTTTTGGTTCCGGAGTATTTCAGATTGTAAATGTAGCCGGTGACGGTGACGAGGAACAGAATTACAGCGATGCATTACAAGCTGTCCGAAAAGCTATAAACGAAACAGAATATACCATTACCTTATCGTGTGGTAGATTGACTACCGGCGTGTCAGTACCAGAATGGACAGCCGTATTTATGCTTGCCGGAACATATTCCACTTCTGCTTCCAATTATCTGCAGACCATTTTCCGTGTACAGACACCGGCTAACATTAGAGGTAAAATAAAAGAAAAATGCTACGTTTTCGATTTTGCTCCTGACCGTACCTTGAAAATTGTAGCTGAGGCTGGTAAGATTTCGGCAAAGTCGGGTAAGGCTACAAGTAATGACCGGCAGATTATGGGCGAGTTTTTGAATTACTGCCCTGTAATTGCTATCGATGGCTCTAAGATGCAGCACTACAATGTGGACAGTATGCTTCAACAACTGAAGCGAGCCTATACCGATAGGGTCGTACGCAACGGTTTTGATGACAATCATATTTACAACGATGAACTGCTCAAACTCGATGGCCTTGCGTTGGATGAGTTCGAACAATTAAAAGTAATCATCGGTGCTAGCAAACAAACAAAGAAATCCGGTGATGTTGATATAAATAATCAAGGTCTTACCAATGAGGAATATGAGCAACAGGAAAAGCTTTACAAAAAACCTAAAAAAGAATTGTCTGTAGAAGACCTGCAATTTTTAGAAGAAGTTAAGAATAAACGTAAAAGCAGAGATACGGCCATTTCGATTCTTCGAGGTATATCCATCCGTATTCCTTTATTGGTCTATGGTGCAGATACTCCTTTCGATCAAGAAATAACGGTTGAAAATTTTGCAAAACTTATAGATCCTCTGTCATGGGAAGAGTTTATGCCCCGTGGAGTAACAAAGGAACTATTCAAGAAATTCACTAAGTATTACGATCCCGATATTTTTGTTGCGGCAGGCAGGCAAATAAGGAATTTAGCAAAAAGTGCCGATGAGCTATCTCCAACCGAACGAGTAAAAAAGATTGCCGCATTGTTTGCTACGTTTAAGAATCCGGATAAAGAAACGGTTCTTACCCCGTGGCGAGTTGTAAATATGCATCTGAGCGATTGTCTGGGCGGTTATGACTTTTTCGACACGGAACATGAGAACGTATTAGAAGAGCCACGTTTTGTCGAATATGGAAAAGTGACCGCTGATACTTTGGCAAACCCTGATGCGCGCATTCTCGAAATCAATTCCAAAACAGGGCTTTATCCTTTGTATGTGACGTATAGTCTTTTCCGCAAGAAGTGTGAAGCATACAGCTTATCTGAACTTGATGGGACGCTCGAACAGAGGCTTTGGAATGAAGCTGTCGCTGAAAATGTCTATGTAATTTGTAAAACGCCAATGGCAAAGAGTATCACCAAACGTACTTTGGTAGGTTATTCTGATGCCAAAGTAAATACACACTTCTTTGAAGATTTAGTTAATCAGATAACAAACAAAGCCGATAATTTCTTAAAGAAGGTACCCGATGGAAAGAATTATTGGAAAGCAAATAATGATACAAATATGAAATTCAATGCAATAGTTGGTAATCCACCTTATCAGGTGATGGATGGAGGAAGTAAAGCAAGTGCCACACCTGTATATAATTTGTTTGTGGAAATAGCCAAAAAATTAAAACCTGATTATGTATCTATGATTATACCGGCAAAATGGTATAATGGAGGAAAAGGTCTTGATGAATTCCGATCAAAGATGCTGATTGATACAAAAATGCGCAAGTTGGTTGATTATGCCGATTCAAACGATTGTTTCAATGGTGTTGATATAGCTGGCGGAATCTGCTATTTTTTATGGGATCAGAATTATTCCGGATTGTGTTCGGTAATAAATAACAGTAATGGAAGTGTTGTAAAACTTGATAGAAATTTATCTGAACACAAAACATTTATAAGGGATTTTAACGCTTTGACAATTATTGAAAAGGTTGTGAATTCTGAAAAAGAATTCTTTAACAATATAGTAAGCTCTAGAAAGCCGTTTGGCTTAGCAACAAACGTTAAACCAACAGAAACTGGAGATATTGCACTAAGATATAGTGGAGGAAAAGGATTTTTTAATCGTGTAAATGTCTCGACTGGCCTAGATTGGATTGATAAATGGAAGGTTATAACATCATATTTGACATATGACCATGCAGGACGAGCAGATAAGGATGGTAAAAAAAGAATAATTTCTACTCTAGAGGTACTACCACCAAATGAAATATGTACTGAAACGTATATTGTGGTAGGGGCCTTCAATAAAAATATTGAGGCGCAAAACTTATGTAAATACCTTAAAACTAAGTTCGTTAGATTTCTAATATCCCAGTTAACATCTACACAACATATAACAAAGAATAATTACGCATTTGTCCCTATCCAAGACTTCACAAAGTCATGGACAGATGAAGAACTCCATGCAAAATATGGTTTGACAGATGACGAAATCGCATTTATTGACTCAACGATAAAACCAATGAAGTAAATGAATGATCATTTAAGAATGGTACTACGTATACCTGTAAAAAGTCCTATTGAATACTGGGATAAGTATTGGCATTATTTCACTGAAAAATTATGTGATAAAAACAATTATGAGGTAACACTTGACAGCCCCCGCTTTCTCATTGATAATATAATATCTGAGATAGAATACAATGACCTAAAGAGAAAAGAAATTAGCCAACTTTTTAGGGCTCAATTAAGTGAATGGGATAAAAAAGATGCTGTCTTTAACAGGCTATTCCATAATAATATTGAATTGCTTCAACAGAAGTGGGATGAATTATTTCAACAGAAAAGGGATAAAATGACCTATAGTAGATACATCTCATCTCTTTTATCTATTAGCAAACAAATAAACACTGAGATTAATAAAGGAACTTACTTTGATGGTTTACTAGAGCAATTAATCAGCACTATCACTAACGCCCAAACGTTAGACTATAATACAAAAAAGGAAATTAATAAATACACCGAATTAATTATCTCAGAGTTTATAGCAAATGGCTTTGACATTGATGATATTAAATCTATTCAGCATAATATACCGGATATTATTAGAATTGAGGGTGGAACTGTTTTAAGAGCTCCCAAGACTTATAAAGGATTAAACATTGAGGATTACGACAATGAAGAGTCTTATCACCAAGCCATAGAGGATTATATCGAGAATAGGACTATAGAAGAAAGGATATTAATTTTAAAAGGTTACTATTACATTGAACCTAAAGATTGCTTCGTCTTATTCCGTTTGAAAGGGATAAAAGAAGATATTGATTGCATGATAGATGACATTAACATATATTCTCCTCGATTAAAACAATATATTACTGAAAATCAATCTTTTTCGAAAATTGAACAAACTACTTCTGATCGAAAATACATAAACGTTGCGATACCTGTCAAACACAAAATGTTGAGTTCGTCCGTTGCTTATACAAGGCAGAGATTAGAGCACGTTATCGATTTATTATCATTATCATACAGTACTTCTACACCTATTGAGTATAGCGACAGAGATGTTTCGGTTGTTGAAAATGGTAGATTAATATGTGGAATTAATTTAAAAATTGAGGACGAAGCAATTTCATCAAAACATCAGGAATTTGTCGAATATATGAAATCGTTAGATGTTTCAGATAATGAGGATTATTTAGCCGAGATAGGTGAACGTTTCACTGCTATTAATAAAAAGCAGACAAGTGACACATTAAAACTTGCCATAGCTGCACATTGGTATCGAAAAGGAAAGTATTCCCCAAAACCAGAAGATAAATTATTATTTCATTGGGTAGCCATTGAAAGTTTACTAAAAACTGGCGATACTGTAAAAAATAGTATAACAGGTGAAAAAGACGCTAAAATACCACGAACTGAACAAAAAATAGCGGCCTCAATAATCGTCAAAAGATTTTTCCACAAATATTGTTTTAACACATATATTGATATTAACCACAAAACTCAATTCAATAATAATTTCTTAGATATACCGGATGACGTTATTGAAAAGGCTTCTCTAAATATGAAAGCGGGAGATAAAGTCCATAGTAATAAGTTTTTTCATCACATAAAAGATATTGAAGAAAATATAAATGATGAAATTCTAAAAACAGAACTATACGAACTTGACTCTTTCTACAAAAACAAAGACGGCATTATAAAAAAGGAACAGGAAATATTTAAAGATATTGTATTGATTTATAGATTAAGAAATTTGATAGCTCATAACGCTGTTTATCCAGAATATCTAATTGATTTATATGCAAACAAAGCTCAGTACATCAGTGGTAGTATTATTAAATTCGTTATAGAAGAATATAGAATAACTAATCTTGGGCTAGAGGAGATTCTTGTCAATATATCATCAAAATACGACGAATTTATATTGAATATTGATTCTGAAATTTTAAAGTTAAAAACTCAGATGTAGTATTTCAATTGTCCCAAGATTGTAAAGGTTTAAAACCGTCATAAAAATAATCCATACAAAAATTTGATAAAAATAGATAAAGTAAGCAGGCCAAAATTCAATGTGCTAAGGAACTGTTCAATGAGATATCAACCACTAAAGTGAAATATCTCGATGTGGATAGCTATCAGAATTTGTTGGATATAATGAAGAGTATTTGAAAACAAGTATTTCTATGATAGTTCAACAACAATATTTATTAAGGGTTAAACAAAAAAATAATATCGATGAAGAATTTTATTACAAATCCCAAAGGATTATATCCAGAAAAGAACCAAAAAAGAATTTCAGTTTTGAGAAAACGTGTTGATGTATGGATTGATTAAAATAGATATAGATATTATTAATTAAAAATTATTTTTTTTCAATATGATACGTTCTAGTTGTTTGAAAAAGTATGAATTAGATGTACGTATAGCCTTACATGAATTATTTTCACTCTGTGATTATAAAATGGTTCATAAAGGCGATCTTTTATTATGTTATCAAAATGGATTTATAAATTTTGGTAATGATCCATGCGTTGGAATTGGTAATGATGGTTATAACAACTTTCAAAAAAGCAATTCAATATCTTTTAATGGTATAGGTAATATTACGGATGATGACAACTACTTCAAGCAAGAAGGATCTGGATTTTTTAATGGTATTTCAACACTTGAAAAAGAAATAAATGAAGAAAAGATTACATATCTAGCAATATGGGAAAACGCTTATTTTCTACGAATATTTACTCAATTAGTTAACATAGGAAATGCAAATCATTATGATTGGAATTTGGAAATAGGTAAATTACCGCCAAACGGAAAAAGTAAGCATATTAGAGAAAAAATAATAAACCGATTAAATATTTCTCCAAAATTTCATGAGATTATAAACAATGCCTATGTTGGACAAATTAGAAATGCAATTGCGCATTCTCAATATACATTAGTACAAGGTGGAATTGTGTATAACAATTATAAGAGTGATAAATATTCAACTTTGCAGAGTTTGAGCTTTGAGGAATGGGAAAAGAAATATATCTATTCATATTTGATTTTTATTGGAATCTTTCAAGTTCTAAAACAAATAAATTATGAAGTGTATATTCCAAAGTCAAAAAGAACTTCAATAAAGGGAATTCCAGTTTTGATACCAAAAAATGAAAAGGAATGGACTGAAACTTATTTATATCCAAATATAAAAGGTGACGTTTGGCGATTTGTGAAAACTATTAATGACTAACAATGACCAAACTCGAAAAACTCTACAGCACCATCCAAAACCTAAAAGAATTAGGCCTGGAGTTAGGCGAAGACCTATTGAAACAGACAAATGAACTGGAACAGGAAATCATCAAAAAAGAAATTCTTCCGGTTATAAGCGAAAAGATTGAACCTATAATCAGCCAGATTCAGCGGGCACTAGTGTTAGTGGTAGATTATGTGCCGAACGAGCCGCTGAGTGTTCGCATATCACGCAAGCGCAACTTTTCGGCAGAAATGGAAACGATTGAGATTGTTCCCGATCCGCAAGTGGAGCACAACATCGGTACCATTAAGCGCAATGCGACCAAAAAGAGTTCCAAAACAAATCTGCGGGTCACCTTTCCCGATGGTAAAGTCATTGAAAACCGCTTTGCATACGAGACACTGTACGAGGTTGTCAAGTTGGCAGGTACTGAAAAGGTCAGGGCATTGGGCATCGTTCAGTGTGGTGTTCCGTTGGTTTCCAACACGCTCGATAATTTCTACAATCAAAAGGAAATTAGCAAAGGGCTGTACCTGATTACGCACAGCTCAACGGTACAGAAACGCCAACAGATAGAACGGATTTCCGAAGCGTTGAAATTGGGGCTAAAAGTGGAGATCGTATGATTTAGATATGAATTTAACGGTACAACCAATGGGCTTATTCGTATCAATCTACAACATTAGATGCTATTTTTAGAAAACAATTAGAGAATATATATGACCAAACAGCAAGCAATACAGCTTTTTGAACAAAAGCAAGTCCGTACCATTTGGGACGAGGAACAAGAGAAATGGTATTTTTCAATTGTTGATGTTGTTAGCATTTTGACTGAAAGTGCCGATGGCAGAAAGTATTGGAACAAACTGAAACAAAGGCTAAAAGAAGAGGGTAATGAAACGGTGACAAATTGTCACCAGTTGAAATTAAGTGCAACTGATGGTAAGATGCGATTAACCGATGTTGCCGACACCGAGCAACTTTTCCGTCTGATTCAGTCTGTCCCATCCCCAAAGGCTGAGCCGTTCAAACAATGGATGGCCAACGTGGCAAGCGAACGATTGAACCAGATGCAAGACCCTGAGCTCTCCATTGAGCAGGCGATGTTGGACTACAAGCGCTTGGGCTATTCCGATAATTGGATTAACCAACGTCTAAAATCTATCGAAATTCGTAAAGACTTGACCGATGAATGGAAAAAGCGAGGCTTGTTAGAGGGACAACAGTTTGCCACGCTTACCGATATTATTTACCAGACTTGGGCAGATAAGACCGCCAAAGAATACAAGCAATTCAAGGGACTGAAAAAAGAGAATCTTCGGGACAATATGACCAATAAGGAGTTGATATTGAATATGCTTGCAGAGCTATCAACCAAAGAAATCTCGGAAGCAACCGAACCGGATAGCTTCAACGAACATATCAACGTCGCAAAGCAAGGTGGCCAAATTGCCCGTAATGCCAGATTGGAATTGGAGGAGAAAACAGGCAAACAGGTCGTTTCTCCGCTAAATGCTAAAGATGGCATTATGCTAAAAGGAGATGAAGGAAAATAAGAACATAACAAGTTGGATAAACTGATAAATGGATACACGAATGATCCTTTTGTTTAATTTTATGCGGATTCAAGAGGCGAGGAGTTACGTTTCAATTATATCTGCCTATCTCGTTTATCCGACATTTTTTTTATGCGTCTTTCGGTCGGGTCGGTCGTTTTCGTTTCAGGGACTTTTCCGTTCGTCTTGAATTTTATTTCCCAATCACCACTCCCAAATTCAACATCAAATAATCAATATCAACCTTTCCTTTGTACTCCATTCTATTCTGATACCTTAAATCCAGAAAATATTCCCTACCATTAAAAACTTCTCCAATAATACCAACACCCAGATTGATACCATAATCCAGATTTGAGTAAGGGTACTTGTAAAAATCCTTATCACCGTAATAAGGGTCGCCATTTGGTAGTCGAATATCAAGATGGTGTTCAAAGTTTGAGTTAAAGGAGCAATTGGCAAAAATACCAGCATGGAGCGTAGGCTGAATTTTTTTCTTTGGAAACTCGTACCTGAAATTTAATGTATTGTTGAACACCTTTCGTGTGAGCTTTACATCGTTGATATACATCAGGTTGTATTTATTTAAATAGGTATCTTGATTGCTAAGCTTTTCATAGCTGTACGTGCCTTCGTATTGCAAATAGACTCGGTCATTGGTGGAAGAAACATTCTTTTTGATAAAGAAACCAATTGAAGGATAAAGCTTTGTGTCATATTGAGCATTCTGCAAATATTTGGCCAGATAATCCGTAAACATATCCAGGACAGTAAATGAATTCAGGTTGTAGCCCACTAATAGCCCATATTTGAGGGTTTCCGGTACAACTTTTGTTCCATAAATGGTGCATTCTTCATCCGGGTTTACTTCCTGGTTGTAGATTCTGGTGATGTTGATCAGCGATGCATGTGAAAGAGCAACTCCGTCAACTATTTCCATAGCATAATTGCTATCCAGGAACAAGAATTTTAAGGTTCCATGGTATCCTGAGTAATCCGTTCTATTTGAATTTTCGTTGATAGATCCCTCTTCTTGCGAATCAATCAGCTCTTCCAGTTCATTGTAATCTTTGTTGACCAGATAATGTGGTTTCTGACCATCAAAATAATAATAAACATTCACTTTGCCTTGTATGAGATATTCCAGGAAAAGTGTGTCTGTTGTTTGGCCATGAGTTAGTACCTGGGAGATGTAATATTTACTGTCGTTGATTCTATAAGCTTTAATTTCAGTTGGTGAAAAATTCTGTATAGCGGATTTTTCGTTTTTTTTGAATTGACAAAGATGGGCATTCGCTTTGGTTTCCTGATAATCGATCAGCCCATAAAGGACTTCATCCATATTGTTAATTATGTAACCGGGTCTGAAGTTCAATTCTGCTGAAATTTCGGCAAAACCCACTAATAAAATGAGAAAAGTGACAATTCGTTTTTTCATTGGACTTTTTATTATTGATAGAAATGTAAAAATACAACTTCTATTTTGTAAAAATATAGTAAAAAAAACGTGTTTACAAGGAATGATCCTTCTATCTTAAAGAAATTTGACCATTTATTTCTATCTTTCTAACTCCAAAAAGGACAAATTTTGAAGATTATAATAGAAGCTAAAATGAACAAGCACCTTTTATTCAAAACCTGTTCAGCCGGCGTGTTAGCCATTCTTGCTTTTCAAGCCAATGCAAAAAATGATTCACGCCCGAATGTCCTCATCATCATGGTCGATGATATGGGCTATTCAGACTTGGGCTGTTATGGCGGCGAGGTTCAGACACCCAACCTGGATAAGCTGGCCAGCCAGGGATTAAGATTTTCCAATTTTTACAATGCCGGTAGAAGTTGTCCCACCAGAGCATCCCTGATGACAGGCTTGTACCAACATCAAGCAGGAATAGGTCGAATGACCTTTGATGACAATCTCCCGGGCTATAAAGGAACCTTATCCCACAATGCCGTGACCATTGCTGAGGTTATGAAGGAAGCTGGTTACCGCACAGGAATGGTTGGTAAATGGCATGTGGCCGAAACACC
>Ga0209125_1000379_pt1 | contig 60289 bp, 52 predicted proteins | sample BarGraIncub1131A_FD_184503 | JGI IMG/M metagenome (GOLD analysis project Ga0209125, IMG submission 184503) | Arctic peat soil microbial communities from Barrow, Alaska - Barrow Graham LP Incubations 11-31A (SPAdes) (version 2) | ecosystem: Environmental > Terrestrial > Soil > Wetlands > Peat... | reverse complement strand
CCCTTGAAAATTAAAAAAACACTGCCTATTTGCATATACAGTGTCTTATTTCCTTCGGTATAATGATCACCATCAGGAGTTTGTCCGATGACAAAAATAAATAAAAAATTAACATAAAAAAGCTCGGTTATTTAGGGCTAATACACAATCCGCAAAAATTATATGAAAACATTTTTTTATTCTTTCACTCTGTTACTGTTCTCTTTTTGTGCCAAAGCACAGGAAAACAATCATTTTAACACTGGATTTGAAAAAAGTTCACCATCTGAAATATTCGGGGAACAACGTAAAGTTTGGATTCATATTCCAGGCAGCAATGGAGGAAATGATATTACCGGAAAAAGACGTTACCCGGTAATTTATTTATTAGATGGGGATGCAAATTTTAATACTATCGTTAGTATAACCGAATTCATGAGTAACGCGGGGCTTTGTCCCCCAATGATAGTAATCGGGGTTTTACATCCTGACCGAATGACGGATCTTACATTTGGTACAGATAAGGAAACTCCCGGTATCGTGGGCAGAGGTGAAAAGTTCATGCGCTATGTGGAAAAGGAATTGATGCCATACATCGAATCAAATTACCCAACAGCTTCCTATAAGATCTTCATTGGTCACTCTGTTGGTGGCCTGACGGTTGTGAACACTTTTATACATCATCCCTATTTATTCAATGCCTATGTTTCTCTTGATGCTTCTTTATGGTGGAACAATCAGCAAATTGTAACAGAAGCAAAAATGATTTTAGCAGATAAGAATTATAAAGGGAAGACCTTATATATGGCATTGGCAAACCGAATGGAAAGAGGAATGGATACGTTGAAAGTTCAGAAAGATACGACAGAGGGTACTGAACTTATTCGTAGTAACCTGGAATTCATTAGATACGTTTCCAATAACCCAAAAAATCAATTGCGTTTCAAACATAAATATTATGAGGATGACAACCACAGTTCTGTTCGGTTGATAGGAGCGTATGATGCACTCCGGTTTATTTTTGATTATTACAAACTTAATATTTACAACAGTGAACTTGAAGACGCCAATTTTAAGTTGGATTCTTTATTGGTAACGCACTATAACAATATTTCTGAACAACTGGGATATCCCGTTAAGCCTGATGAAAGCCAGGTTAATAGTCTTGGATACGGTATGCTAAACCTAAAACAATATGATAAAGCAGAAGCACTTTTCAAATTAAATATTGCGAACTATCCCGAAACTGCCAATTGCTATGATGGTTTGGGGGATTTGTATCTGGCAAAAGGGGATAAAATCAATGCTATAGCCAGTTTCCAAAAAACTTTGTCTCTTAAAGCAATTCCTGAAACACAAAAAAAGCTCGACATATTATTAAAGGAAAAGAAATAGGGTCGCATAAGGAACAGTATTATACAAAAATAATTATGAAGAAATTAAAATTTATAACAATTGCTATGTTTTTGATTTGCATTATATGCACTGCAAAATCCAATTCACTCTATGATTCAAAGGAAATAATTGATTCGATCGAAATTAAGATTGATACTTATATTTCTCAAATGGGTCTGTCATCTGAAACTCCCGGAGGGGTTGTTGGTGTCATTAAAAATGGGAAGATTATCTTTATTAAAGCTTATGGATTATCCAATTTCGAAACAAAAGAGCTAAATAAAACTTCTACCTTGTTTAATTTGGGTTCAGTATCGAAACAATTTACAGCGGCTGCAATTCTGATGCTGGCAAAAGAAAAGAAACTTTCTCTTAAAGACAACATCAGGAAATATCTTCCCGATATCCCTGATTATGGATATACCATTACCATTGAAAACCTGGTACATCATACTTGTGGAATAAGATCAAATGATGTACTTAAGTTAATGGCAGGTACTCTGGATTCAATAGAAACACAGGAAGAAATTTACAGTTTGATTATCAAACAAAAATCACTGAACTTTAAACCTGGTGATGAATTTTTATACTCCAATTCGGGATATGTTTTACTGGTAAAGATTATAGAAAAAACGAGTGGTATGAAGTTTAGTCAATTCATTGAACAAAATATTTTCCAACCTGTAGGGATGAATCAAACCGTCATTTATGACAATCCCGGTATAATTATAAAGAACAGTGCATCTGGCCATACCTGGGGAGGTGACGAAAAATTTAAAAGAACCGGCAGTAGGAATAGTACAGTTGTTGGTCAATCGAATATATATACCTGTGTCGAAGATTTTCTCCAATGGGATAACAATTTCTATAAAAATATGCTTGGGAAATGGGATTTTAGCAAGGAAATGACAACATTGACAACACTCAGCAATGGCGATACGTGTAAATATGCTTTTGGACTTGACGTTTCTGAACACAATGGTTTAAAAACAATTAGTCACCAGGGAGGCACTGGGGATTTTACAGCACAATATGTCCAGATTCCTTCAGAAAAGTTTGCAGTAGTGTGCCTGTTTAATATTCCTGTCGATGTGACAGGACTTGCCTATAAAATAACGGATTTATTTGTTAAAGGAAAACCCCAAACGATTGCGACTTCATTACATCCGGTAAAGGCAATAATTGACTCTGTTGTATTTCAAACATATGTTGGGAAATACTTCGATGAAAATCGATGGCTTGAAGCAAGTATTACCAAAGAACGTGATCATCTTGTTTTTGATGGTCCTTACCAAGATAAGTTCGAAATTTACCCTTCGTCAGATACTTCGTTTTTTGCAACTTTTGCTGATTTAAAGTTCATTTTCAGTAAAGATGCAAAAGGAGAAACTGCTAAAGTTACAATTGTTCAGGGCGATCAAAAATTCCCCCTGGCTTACCTGGGTACAAAAGTATTTCCCTTAAAAACAGAACAATTAAGCCAATATGCAGGAGATTTTTATAGCGAAGAGATTAACGCGACCTATCCTGTAATACTTAAAGAAAATAAGTTGTATGTGAAATTCCCGCAATCCCTTGCCCAATTCTGTAAAGGCAATCCTGAAGCAGAACTGATTTCTGAGCATGCCGATTATTTTGCTTCGCCTGTGAGCGGTTTTCATTTTATTAGAAACGCTCAGAATGAAATTTCCGGATTTATCCTTAAAGATGTTGGGCGGGTAAGGAATCTGGTTTTTAGTAAGACTAAAAAAGTAAAATAGAAACACCCATTTTATGAAATTTATATTTATTTAAAAGTCAAAAATACATCATGACAAACAAACTCGACAAAGTTTACAAGCAAATACGCTATTTAACCGTTTACGCAATCATCTCTTCTATTTCACTGATTATTGCCTTGGTCTTAATTTTAAAAATGGACAGAAAGACAGAAAACTTAACAGTAGAGGAACTAACCGCAAAGCGGATAAATATTGTTGAACCAAATGGGCAACCTAGATTAGTTCTTTCCAATGTGGAAAAATCACCAGCAAATTTGAATCACGGAAAACCTTTTGGAATTCCTGGAGGTAACCGTGGTGGTTTAATGTTTTATGATGACGAGGCCACTGAATGTGGGGGGCTTGTATTTTCAGGAAGAAAAGATAGTAGTGGAAAATATTTTGCATCAGGGCATTTTTCTTTTGACCAATACAATCAAAATCAGGTTTTGTATTTACAATATCTTGATGATAACGGGGACAGGAAAACAGGTTTATATGTAGATGACTGGCAGAACAGTCCACCTTACACCGAGTTTCGTCGTGCATACAAGGAAACAGAAAAATTACCAAATGGCCCCGAGAGAGATGCTAAACTCAAGCAACTACTGGAACCTGCTAATAGTGACCCTGCCTTTGCACATCGGGTTTTTATTGGTAAAGACGCAGACAAATCAGCATTAATAAACTTAGCAGATAAAAAAGGCAAGACAAGGATTCAGCTTATTGTTGATTCTATTGGAGATGCAAAAATAAATTTCCTCGACTCTACAGGCAAAATTGTTTATAGTTTACCCAATAAAGAGAATCACTAAAGAACAGCAGGCAATTGCATACACCAACCTTTAAGTTAGCGGCAATTTTGGACATTCATTAATTTTAACGAGTGAAAAACATGAAAAAAGAGAATAAAGAAAACTATAGGCAACTTCTAATCGACAAAATAGAAGGATTAGTTGAACAAAGAGAAGTAACTATTGGAACAATTAAAACCACCTACTTATTATGTGGAAATGGTAAACCTGTAATTTTCCTGCACGGAGCTGGTGCAGGCGCTGTTACCTGGTATCCATCAATTAATACTATCTCTAAAAATTTTCAAGTAGTAGCACCAGATATAGTTGGATATGGAGAATCTGATAAACCTGATGCGCCTTATAATAGGCCATATTTTTCGAACTGGCTCAAAGATTTCATGAAAGAATTGAAAATATCAAAGGCTCATATTGTCGGATTGTCTCAAGGTGGCGCCATTGCGTTGCAGTTTGCCATAGACAATTCTGAAATGGTTGATAAGCTTGTTTTAGTTAACTCTGCAGGTTTAGGTGCAAAAGTTTCTTTTTGGCCTTTAATTGGAATAATATGGATGAATAGTTTTCCATCATCAATGGTAAATCGTTTTAATTCGCGTTATATACTTCATAAACCTATAAACAGAGACCCGAACCATAGTAGCTACTCAATAGCCGTTCTCAAATATAAAGGAGGAAAAAATGCATTTAAGCAGGGGCGTGGAACCGCAGTATCTAAAATATCAGAAGAATTATTAAAGCAAATAAAAAATGAAACACTTATCATTTGGGGGAAAGATGATAAATTATTTTCTGTTGAATATGGTGAAGCAGCAGCTAAAATTATCCCAAATGCAAAGCTTCATTTAATTCAAGATGCTGGACATTTACCATTAATGGATCAACCCGAAATTTTTAATAAAATTCTTGATGATTTTTTAAAAAGCGAATAAAAAATGGCATACAACAAGAGTATTGCCAATAGTAGGAGTGAACGTTGAAGTAATTGGCTGCATTTCGCTTTCAGCTTTGGTTCAGAAAGAAGCTTTGTTTAAACTAAATATTGCAACCTATCCCGAAACGGCTAATTGTTATGATGGATTGGGAGATTTGTACCTGGCAAAAGGGGATAAAGCAAAAGCTATTGAGAGTTTCGAAAAAACTTTGTCTCTTAAAGCAATTCCTGAGACAAAAGAAAAGCTCAACTTATTATTAAAGGAAAAGAAATAGGGTCGCATAAGGAACAGTATTCATACATCTTAACAAAAAAGCTGATGAAAAAAGAATTGATAATACTATGTGCAATTGTCTATATGTCATTTAATGTAATTGCTCAGCAATTCGAAAATAAAATAGACTCACTTATTGAAAAAGCTGTTCAGCTAAACCGATTTAACGGTTCGGCATTAGTGAGCAAAAATGGAAAGATTATTTACGAAAAATCTTTCGGATACCAGGATGTAGAAAAAAACATTCTTAATACATCAAACACCATTTACCAGATCGGCTCTACAACAAAAGAATTTACTGCTGCTGTAATTTTAAAATTAGCTGAACAGCATAAATTATCGATTGATGATAAGCTCAGTCAATATTTCCCTGACTTTAACAGAGGCGACGAAATAACGATCAAACATTTACTCACACATACTTCCGGTATTTATGAGATTTTAAGAGATCATACTGCTTTTAATGAGAGCACGAAACCGAGGAGTAAAGAAAGAATGCTCTCATTTTTTATCAACAAGCCCTTGGATTTTGATCCGGGTACGCAATATTCCTACTGCAATTCTGGATATATCCTTTTAGGTTTGATCATTGAAAAAGTGACCGGTAAACCATACGAACAAGTCGTTAAAGATTTTATTTTAAAGCCTTTAAAGATGAAGCATTCAGGCTTTGATTTTGCCGGATTACAAAGTCCCGACAAAGCGATTGGCTATACTAAATATACCAAAACCATAAAGGAAGCGTCGATACCATGGGATTCAACAGCTACTTTTTCAGCGGGATCTATATATAGTACGGTGGGCGATTTATACCGATGGCATAAAGGGATATTAAGTTATACAGTCTATAATAAATCAAGTCTGGAAGAAGCTACCACTCCTTATATGAAAGGATATGGACTGGGCTGTTGGATTGATACAATCTATAACAAAAAGGTTGTTTCACACGGGGGTAATATTCTGGGATTTACGAGTTATTTTGGCAGGATTCAGGAAGAGGATGTATGTATAATTTTGCTAAATAATATTTTCAACCATCAGATTGAAACCATTGGCCTTTCCATTCTGGCAATTCTTTACAACCAGCCTTATTCTTATTTTGATGAGATAAAACTTTTACCTGAGGAATTGGAAAAATATGTTGGTGAATATGAAGTAAATGCAGATTATAAAGTGAAAATAACACGGGCAGGAGATCAATTATTCATTCAAAGAAACAACCTGCCTGGAATTGAGATATTTACTTATAAAGAAAATACATTCTTCCAAAAAGATGACGATATAAGGATATCCTTTCAAAATGAAAATGGTATCATCAACAGGATAACCATTATTGAAGGGCTAAGTGTTAAAAAAGGCGATAAAATTAAATTGTAACATCTGCTAAAGTGGATTAATGGGGGCAGCGTGTGATATAAGAGAGAGAGTTCGAGTAGCTCTCTAAAGCGGTATTGAAGATGAGGGCGGGCCCCTCGGAACCGGTTTACAGGAATTGGTTTCAAACCACCTTATGCTGCATTGTTTAAGAGGCTTTGTAGTGAGCGATAAGGAAAAGGTCTCATTAAAGGGATCAGGTGACCGTGTAGGAAACGACTGAAACAGAGATCACTGATGAAATGTCGTAACATTAAATTTGGTGTCAAAACCGGGATTACATGACCCGGGATAAGCCAGAGCGCATTAATTGGGTCAGCCACAATTCTTTTCAGTTGTACGATAATTTCGTACAATTGATTGAATCCTTCTATGAGAAAATTAGTATCTGGATACATAAGTCTTCATAAAGACTAATTTATTGAAAATTTAATCTTCAGCTGCCATACTAAAATCATCCTCTGCAAATAAATAAGACGCCGTGCTTAAGTCTTCTGCCATCAGTTTAGCCTGTTGAATTACAGTATCCGTTGCTTTCTTCTCCAAATCCGGTGGATAGCCATGTTTACGCAAAATCTTCTTCACAGCAATCCTCATCTTGGCCTGTACATTTTCTCTTACCGTCCAGTCAATGCTTGTATTGCTTCTTACAGTATCCACCAACTCTCTGGCGATATGCCGTAAGATATCATCACTCAAAACAGCCACAGCACTATCATTGACCTCTAATGCTGAATAGAAAGCATATTCCCTGAAATCAAGGCCGAGCTCTTCACCTTTACGGTCGGCCTCTTTAATGTTCTTCGCCAGTTTGATCAACTCATCAATCACTTGAGCAGAAGTAATCAAATTATTCTGATAGTTTTTCACAGCCTGCGCCAACATCTCCGAAAACTTCTTCGACTGTATCAAGTTTGTTTTCTGCCGGGTCTTAATCTCATCATTCAGCAATTTCTTCAAAAGCTCAAATGCAAGATTCTTGTGTTGCATCCCTTTAACTTCAGCCAGGAATTCATTTGAAAGAATAGAGATATCCGGTTTTTTAATACCGGCAGCATCAAATATATCAACAACTTTATCAGCAACAATAGCATCCGAAAGGATTTGCTTGATGGCAGTATCTACATCTACTGGTTGAAAACCACCTCTTCCACTTGAAGGTTCAGTCACCTTTACAATCCTAGTCTTTATAGCCTGAAACAATCCCACTTCATCCCTGATTTTCAAAGTCAACGGATGCGGAACTGAAATGGCAAATACTTTGATTAGCGATGACACTGCATTTGTAAAACGCTCTTTTCCATCTTCTAATCCCAGAATATAGTTGGCAGCCTTTATAGGGAAATATAGTTTTTCTTTCGGCTGTAAACCAAAGAACACCTTATAATCAAAGCCTTTCTTAACTTTTTTATCCCTGGGCTGCTCAGAAAACAATTGTTCAACAATTTCATATTTTCCCATCATAACCATTGCAGCCTCTTCCTGATCGAAGGTTGGTTTTCCTTTTCCACCACTCTCCGTATAGACCGCAAGCGCTTTCTTAAGGTCTGTAGCAAATCCGATGTAATCAACAATCAATCCACCCTCTTTATCTTTGTAAACCCTGTTCACCCTTGCAATGGCTTGCATCAGGTTGTGACCTTTCATCGGTTTATCAATATAGAGTGTATGCAAAGCAGGCACATCGAAACCGGTTAACCACATATCCCTCACAATTGCTATTATCAATTTGTCGGAAGGATCTTTTAACCGGTCGCCAATGGCTTTCCTTTTCGACTTATTCCTGACATGGGGTTGATAATTCAAAGGATCAGAAGACGACCCGGTCATCACAACCTTTATCACCCCTTCGCTATCGTCATCACTATCCCATTCCGGTCTGATTTTCACAATTTCATCATAGAGGTCCACACATATTCTGCGACTCATGCAGACAATCATCGCTTTTCCATCTAAAACAGCATTTCGTGTCTCAAAGTGTTCAACAATATCATTTGCAATCAACTCAAGTCGATGACCATTCCCAACAATTGCTTCCAGTCTGGCCCATTTAGCCTTTAACTTCTGCCTGTCGTTAAGTTCCTCGCTCTCTGTTATCTCTTCAAAATCCTGATCAACTTTGGGAATCTCTTCATCTTTCAGGACAATTTTTGCCAACCTGTTTTCATAAAAGATCCGGACAGTAGCGCCATCCTCAACAGCTTGTTGGATATCGTAGACGTCGATATAATCGCCAAACACAGCTTGTGTGTTTTTATCGGTTGATTCAATTGGAGTTCCTGTAAAGCCAATGAAAGAGGCATTAGGCAGCGCATCTCTCATGTGTTTAGCAAAGCCATCAATAAAATCATACTGACTGCGGTGTGCCTAATCGGCAATCACCACAATATTTCTTCGGTCAGAGAGTAAATCGTACTGCCCTTTGATGCTTTTGGTTTTGCCATTTTCCAGAACAATAGACCCTTCAGTTTCTGGTAGGAATTTCTGGATGGTAGTGAATACAATCCCGCCTGACGAAACGCTCAACAACCTTTTCAAATCTGCTCTGTTCTCCGCCTGAACAGGTTTCTGTCGAAGCAAATCCTGACTTAAGGAGAAAGTATCAAACAATTGCTCGTCCAGGTCGTTGCGGTCAGTTAGCACAACCAAAGTTGGGTTGTTCAGTGCCAGTACCAGTTTACCGGCATAGAAAACCATGCTCAGGCTTTTGCCACTTCCTTGTGTATGCCAGATTACCCCGGCCCTTTGGTTTCCATTGGTTGCTGTTGCCTTTTTGGTGGTCTCTACAGCCTTGTTAACTGGATATGCCGACTAAATTGACCACTTTTCGCCGTTTTAAATTGAGTGTTATAATTTCTTAATCAGCAGCAAGATGAGATGATCATGTTTCTTCGTCAGATTATGGTCAGATTAAACGGTTTTTCCAGTTAGTGTAATTATACACTGAAAGTGTTCATTTTATTGCATTGAATAGATTAATCTTATTTACACATTCATTTTTAAGAGTATATTATAACCTACATTTTCTTGCAACAGAACATTTTGATTTTAATAGACAAAAAAAGGAGCCTTGTTAGTCAAACAAAACTCCTTTATTCGTTCCATTCGTATCTTCAAAATCATTTTACTGCAAGCATTACCAAAGAGTCTTTATCTTTGACAAATATATTTTTCCCGGATAAGATTGGGTATGAATATGTTGGAGTATCAGCTGCCTTAATTACAGCCACTTCCGTATACGCTTTTTCATCAGGTTTGTAGATTACAAAATTGGATGTTTGTGGCAAAGCGATCAATAAAGAACCTGCATCCACAATTTCTCCGAAATCATTTTGCATTTTTGTGTCAACCCAGGCTGTTGCTCCTGTTTTTGCATTCATGCAATACAATTTACGTTCTTTGGATAATCCATAAAGAAAACCATCTTTTAAAACAGGTGTATTCCATTTTGTACCCAACTCAGCATTGTTCCAAAGTTCCTTTGCAGCATATTCATTACCTTGTTTTTCAACCTGTACAGCTTTTGTGCCTTCCCCTTGACCTGTGATAATAACTGTTTGTCCATCAACTACCGGACTTGGGGCATTGTAAAACATCCCCTTGATCGGTGCAGGGAATTGCCACATAATTTTACCATTTTCAGGATCAATCCCAATCAGGTTTTTAGAGGTTAAATCAACAATTTGCTTTTTACCACTGATAGTCATCATCGCAAGTGAAGCATACGAAGGACCGTCGCTGTCACATACCCATTTTTGATTGCCTGTTTTCAGATCAAATGCGATAATCTGGCCTTTCACTTTCCCTCCTAAATGAATAAGACACATCCCATTAGCAATGAGTGGTGATACGCCGACAAAGAATTGTGGCAGATCCTTAGTGAAATCCTCATTTCGCCAAACAAGCTTACCTGTTGAAGCATCCAGACAGGAGATAACTCCTCCGATACCCAGCGTAACAATTTTGCCCTCTCCAACAGCAGGAGTACTTCTGGGTCCGGGATGTACCGAAGCGGAAGGTCCGGTAATTGCCAAAGCAGCATACTTATCTTGCCATATTTCTTTTCCAGTAGTGGCATCGAGGCACATAGTCACTTCATCTGCCCCCACACGTCCGAAAGAATAGAGTTTTCCTCCTGCCATAACAGGAGAAGCATCACCAATTCCAACGGCTACTTTCCATTTTACATCCAATTCGGCAGGCCATTGTTTAGGGGCATTGAAGCCTGTAACTTTTCCATCCCTGTTAGCCCCGCGCCATTGAGACCAATCCTGAGAGAATGCACTTGTTGTCAAACCAATAACCAGTATTCCGGTTACCATGACAAATAATAGATTGATTTTTTTCATCTTAATTAATTTTTGCTTTGATTAAAATAGTTTCAATATTTCCTTTAACGGGTATTTTCTTACTAATTCATTCAATCAATTTTCAATAATAAATAAACTTCAATAACCATTATTGCACTCAATCCAAACCACTATTTTACAGTGCCATAAATATACAAAAAAAAACCAATAAAGGCAACGAACTATTTGTTTTCCGTTGGGATTGAAATAGTATTGTAAAAAATATATCCATCAAACTCATCAGGGGTAATCTGCGATTCTTCGTCATGTTCTCTAATCATGATTTTTGAACGTAACCACGAAAATGCAGGTCTCTTAGGATTAATCTTTTTAAAGTCAACAAAAAAGTAAGGTTTTCCTACAGCCTTTAATGTATAGTCAATCTCACCCTTTTTAGAAGGCGGGGTATTCTTTATAACCCTCGGCTCATTCTTTTTCCAGTTATCCCAGTACACCCCATTATCATAGGCACAACCAATAGTATAGTACCTTTTACCAAAATTATGTCGGACAAAAGCACCAAAAGGGGTAAAATATTGAAATGTTGTATCAAGGTACGACATGTTGGTTTTAGTGTGTACATTATGACAAATAATAAGTATTTTCGCCGTTGTATCAGATTTGTACACCCACTGAAAGTTCTGCGCCATTGCCAGTTCCCTTCCATTCAAACCCACAAATTCATTGTAGTCAGTGTTCTTTGCATTTGTAGAATTCTTGTAATACGTTACGGCCTGATAAAGTGAAATACTGTTTTGCCTTAACCACTCATAGTCTTCATTGCTATATTGTTGAAGGATTTTGCCCTTATTGTTTGAAATATAGTTTATGAGTTCAACTGTTTTTTGTTCAAGCAGGTACTTCTGTTCAAGCGTTAAACTATCGTGATAATGTCTGGGAGCTTTCCTAAACTCTTTTGAGTTAACAATCTCCAAAACAGGTTTTAACTCAGTTTGAATCTTTCGAGTATAAGCTGGGTCTACTTTTTCCAGACAATCGGTAATTTGATTAAACGTTGGCCTCAGATCAGTATAAAATCCGGTTATGTCTATGCCATAAAATTTTACTTTTTTATCATTACTGACGTTTTGGCTATATGTTCTCATCCATTCGATCATATCCGTATACTCAGACCACCATCCATACATTCTGTTCAGGCCCCCGATCCAGTCTTTTTTATCTACCTGTTTCCCCAGGATATAATCATGCGTTATCCTTGATTCAGGCAACCCACTTTCAACCACAACCGTAGTAAAGCCTTTATTTTTAATCAAATACTCAACAATAGCGGCATTTGTTTTAATAAACTCTTTAACATTATGGGCGCCTTCGCTAACCGCAACAATCTTAGCATCACCAATTGATTTATCAATGGCACTGAACATCTCGTCTTTCCCACCATCACTAATGGAAAATGGCACAGCATTCTTTTTAGCCCAATGGACAAAATCTTTCTCGGCTGCAATATTTTTTCTTTGTGTATATGTTAAACTGCTACAGCAGGCAAAAAACAAGCATATCCCTACGAACAATAATAATTTATTCATTTTTTAAATAATTTGATTTTAATGGTTAATTAGTGGAAATATGGGATTTGACAATTTGTGTATTAAATAATGAAGGACTTCATTATTCACACAAATTTAAAAAATAAACACATAGTTAACTGAAAATTAAGGAAAAATGGTTCCTGACCCCATTATTCCCAAGGCTCTTATGAATATGCCATATTTGAAGTCCATTAGGGAGTCCTTCCCAAAAAGAACCCGATAATCAAAACAGAATCTGACCATGAATTGAAAATTTAAAGACCATCTTTTAATCCTCCCGGCACCACTCCCGGATTACTTATAGACCATTACCTGACCTCCGGTAGATACTCCTAGTATTTAAAGCACCATTTATGCCCCTGTAAAGCACATGTCAGGCTCATTATGAGCGTAACACGTGCCTGACATGTGCCTGACATGTGCTTAAAATGTGCTTGACACCATTTCTTCATCCCCGGAGTATCTGGTCTTGTTTTGGTCTTTATCGGGGAGTCGTGTCGGCTTATTCTTTTGATGGTGTTTTAATAATTTGGTCGTTTTTTTTCAGGATTTCGTTGCAATTGTCTCCCAATGGCCCCCAATGTCTCCCAATGTCTCCCAAATAATTCTTGACTATTGCATTTCAAGATATTATCTTTGTGTTGTTATAAAACATTAAAAACATGAAATAATGGCTACAATTAAAGGACCTCTCGACTTCACCGGAAGTTTTGGAAACATGCGCTGTTATGATGACCCTTCTACCGGAAAACGCATCCTGGGTAAAAAAGGGGGATTTACAAAGAAACAATTCGAAACGCTCGACAGTCTTCAACCCACCAGGGAAAATGTGAACGAATTTATTGCGTCCAGCATATGGGCATCGGTGTTCTATGCTGGCCTTTCTGATCTCAAACACCTGATGCATTCTCATTGTTACAATAATGTCACATCTGCCGGGAAACACATCCTGCGGCAGGATGTAACCAGCCTGAAGGGATTTCGAAAGATAGAGGCAAGTAAAGACCTTCAGGCGATTGCACAGATCGACTTCAACAAAAGTTATCCGTTTCGAAACATCATCCGCGATAACTATGTAATCAACTTCTCATCCGATAAAAAGACCGCTACCTTGAGTATTCCCGGTTTCGTTCCTGCTACAGATGTATGGTGGTTTGCCAAGTTTCTGGCGGTCAGGTTTTACCTCGTCATCGCACAGACATCCGACATGGCCTGGAACCCATTAAATAAAAAATATGAGCCGGTAGTCCCCGATCTGGAAGTGCTTTCGTGCAAAGTAGTCAGTGAATGGATGTACAATAACAGCATCCCGGTTGATGTCAGCCTCCCGGTCTCACTGGACGATCCCGCGTTTACCATCCCCGGGACAGCAGTGGTAGTGGCAATGGGAGTTGAGTTTGCATTATCGGCGATCAACGGACAACCCTATGCCTTGCCACACAGCGGATCGATGGCTATCGTCAAATGTTACGCGGAATAAATAATTCACGAGCTAAAAGAGGAATTCCTTCGGGCGTTTTTCTTGTGCTGAATTATTAATCATCTTATTAAATAGAAAGAAAATGGCTTATCTAACCGGAGTGATCGAATACCTGGGAAGCTTTAAAAGCATCCGTCACTGGAGAAATCGAAAAAACCGCAGGATCCTTGCCGGGGAGAAGGGTGGCGCCAACGTTGACCTGATCAAAAACAACGCGGCCTTTGCAAGGACAAGGGAAAACATGAATGAATTTGGAGGTAGCGGGATTGTTGTAAAGGCAATTCGCCTCGGACTTGTGCATCTGATCCCGGAACATACCGACACTCTTTTTACAAGTCGATTGATGAAAATCGTCAAGATGATTAACGCGAGGGACCTGGAAGGGAATCATGGTAAAAGGGCGATCCCTTTCTCACAAAACAAGGCAATGTTGAAATTGGTAAACCTTCATGAAAAGAGGAAGATCGACTTTCTGCTTAAAAAGTGCATTAAAACAAGTCATCCGGAATCGCGCTCTGAAGCAACGATCACGGTGAACGGGTTCAATCCCGCCCCGTCACTCGTCCCCGGTTCACCGCAGTTCTACCGCGTGATCAACCACCTGAGCATTGTATCGGACTATGTTTATAGTGAGAAGGACCGTGAATATTCTCCGCTAAGTTCACTTAACCAAATGGCTGCCTATGTTTACTCAGATTATACACCGATCAATACGCCACTTTCGGTTGAGCTAACGGCTGCATTCAAGGAAGGGACTGTGCTTTCTGAAAATGACACGGTGCTGCAGTGTGTTGGGATCGAGTTTTACAACCGGGCCGGGGCAGAGGGATATGTGTTCTACTCAACAGGGACTATGCTGCTGAGTGACGTGTTTTGAGCTGGGGGTCCCTCATTTTCCAATAAAAGTAGCTGAATACAAATCTGTTATATGAAAATGGGGGCTGACCCCATTTTCATTAATAACAGGAAATCCGTCTCTTATTTCCCGATTAAACCCCGGTCGATCAGCATCGGTTGTATGTCTGGTTTGTGTCCACGGAAGTCAAAAAACATTTTGTTGTAGTCTTCTGTATTTCCGCGCGATAAGATCATATCACGGAATCGCTGTCCATTAGCACGCGTCATCCCGCCATTTTCTTTAAACCAGTTGAAGGCATCGTCTTCCAGCATTTCTGTCCATGAATAAGCATAATAGCCTGCAGCATATCCATTGCCCCAAATGTGAAGGAAGTAGCTGGAGCGGTAGCGTGGCGGAACCTGCGAAAGATCAAGATGAGTGCGTTTCAAGGCAGTAGCTTCGAAATCGTCGGCTGATTTTATCTTGGTGCCAGCCGGAATGGTATGCCATTCCATATCAAGGTCTGCAGCTGCCAGAATCTCTGTCAATGCGTATCCCTGATTAAATTCCTGTGATTTCTTGATTTTATCGACCAATACCTGAGGCATCAGAGCCTTCGTTTTGTAATGCACGGCGTAATGATGGAATACTTTTGGCTCTAAGGCCCAATGCTCATTAAACTGTGAAGGCAGTTCAACGAAATCCCTGGCCACGCTGGTACCCGATAAACTGGGGTAGGTTTGGCTGCCAAAGAGACCATGCAAGCCATGTCCAAACTCATGGAACATCGTGGTTACATCATCATAGCTAATTAATGCAGGTTCACCGGGAGCCGGTTTGGTGAAGTTGCAGACATTGTAGATCACCGGTTTTGTGCCCAGCAATTTTGATTGATCAACCACATTGCTCATCCATGCGCCACCTGATTTGTTGTCGCGCTTGAAATAGTCGCAATAAAATAAACCGAGTTCGCTGCCGTCTTTATCTAAAACTGTATAAACGCGCATGTCGTCCTGGTAAACCGGGATGTCTTTTCTTTGTTTAAATGTTAATCCATACAATTGGTTGGCGGCATAAAACACACCGTTCTCCAATACGTTGAATAATTCGAAATAAGGTTTAACCTGATTCTCATCTAAATCGTACCTGGCTTTACGAACCTTTTCTGCATAATGATCCCAGTCCCAGGGTTGCAGTTGGAATCCGCCATTTTCTTTATTGATTACAGCCTGAAGATCGGCCGCTTCTTTACGCGCTTTGGCGGTGGCTGCTGGTATTAGTTTCTGTAAGAAGCTTTGAACGGCTTCCGGGGTCTTCGCCATTTGATCCTGAAGGTTCCATGCGGCATAATTTTTGAATCCCAATAAACCGGCTTTATCAGCCCGGATTTCTGCTAACCGTAGAATGGTTGCACGGGTATCGTTTTTGTCTCCTTTTTCAGCCCTGTTCCATGAAGCTTCAAATAATTGCTGACGTGTATCCCTGTTCTCCAATGATTGTAGAGCAGGTTGTTGAGTGGTATTTTGCAAAGAAAGCAACCATTTCCCTTTTTCGCCTGCGGCAGTAGCATTCTGTGCAGCCGAGTTTATAGCGCCATCCGAAAGACCTTTTAAAGCATCTTTGCTGCTCACGACTAAGCCGCCGGCTTTAGCTGCTGCCAGTAACTGGTTGGTGTATTTTGCTCCAAGACCCGCTTCTTCTTCATTGAGCTTTTTTAACTTTGTTTTGTTCTCATCCGTAAGGTTAGCACCTGCACGGATAAACTGAAGATTATAGTATTCGAGCAATCGTGCTGATTCCTTGTCCAGTTTGAGTTCATCTTTCTTTTGGAAGAGGTTTTTGATTCTTTCGTAAAGCTTTTTGTTCAGAAAAACTGCATCTTGCTGGGCAGCCAGTTTTGGTGCAATCGCTTCACTCAACTTCTGCAAAACTGAATCGGTATTGGCGCCGGAAAGCATGTTGAACACTCCATTGACCCGGCGAAGAAGTTGGCCACTCTTTTCCATGGCCACCAGCGTGTTGTCAAAAGTGGGCGCTTCGGGATTGTTGGCAATTTTATCAATTTCTGCTAAATGTTCTTTTAACCCTTCTTCAAAGGCGGGTTCAAAATCACTGTTGTTGATTTTTTTAAAATCAGGCGCCTGAAACGGTAACGTGCTGGCATGCATCAAAGGATTTGAGGCCAGGTCTTTAGCTGTGTCCATGGATTTCTTTTTTCCTGAATTTGAGTTGCATGCTGTCAAAGATAACAGGAGCATACAGGTTGCTAATATGGATAACTTCTTCATCGGTTAGGGTATGGTGTTGCTAATCAGTTTGGTGTAAATTTTCTGAGTTCATAAAATAAGCCTGCAATATACAAACATTTGATAATATGATCAATTAGAGGAAGAATTTGTTCATTTAAACATTAAATTGTGTCATTGTCTTCATTGGCTGAGATCTCTTCATCTTTATGAGCTCCTTCGAGTATGGTAATGGCCATTTTGATATCATATGCACTCATGCTGTGTTTGTTGCTCAGTATGATGATGATGTAGTCATACGAAGGACTGTACCAGAACATGGTTGAATAGCCCTGCCACCAACCGGTGTGATAAACATACTCAACTTTTCTCATGTTGGTGCTTTTGGTCATGAGCCTGAAGCCAAGGCCATAGTTGTGTCTGCTTTTTTTCTCAAGGTTGCGTGGGGTAAAAGCTTGCTTGAGCCAGTACTTGTTGAGCAGGCAATTGTTTTTGAGTGCATAGTACCATTTGGCCATGTCTTCAACGGTCGAATAAACCCCCTTGTCGCCATAAACCCCATCATAAAAGTCGCGCCCTTTCATCCGGTTGCCATTGTGCCCCGAGGTGCGGAGTTCCTTCAGTGAATCCGACGCAGGGATATCGATGTAGGAATGATACATTTCAAGCGGTTCAAAGATTCGTTTTTTGATGAAATTGGCATAGCTCATTCCACTCACTTTTTCCAGGATACATGACAGTATTACAAAGTTTGAATTGTTGTAGCTGAATGATTTTCCGGGTCTCCCATAGGGAGCGGGTGTCGGATTGGCTTCACAGAACCACTTCAGGATGCTATCATTGGTGGGGGGTGCATTATTCTGTATGCGCTTGTCTTCAAATGTATAAAGGTAGTTGGGCAACCCGCTTCGATGACTCAATAAATCGGCGATCGTGATGCCGTGATAAGGAAATCTTGGCAGATACTGTTGAATGGAGTCTTTCAGCCTGAGCTTTCCTTCCTGGATCATCAGCAGAATGGCTACTCCCGTGAAGGTCTTGCTGATGGATGCCAACTGGAAAGCGCTGTTCAGCGTTAGCTTAGTTTTAGATGAAAAATCACGGTAGCCGAATGCATTTTCATAAATCGTCACCCCTTTCTGGGCAATGAGCACCGTGCCATTAAACCCCTGCCGGGTATATTTCTGTTGAAACAAGGAATCCAGCCTGACAGCCTTGACACCGGCATGAATTTCAATACGGATGGCCTTATTCTGTGCTGAAGTTAACCGGTGTTGTTCGGAGCAGGTTTTTGTTTGGGGTAAAAACCCTTTTTTTTGTTCCCTGCTCAGGCAGGCCGATAGCGTCAAAGTAATTGCGAAAAATATATATAGTTTTGATATCCACTTTGTTTTCACTTTTTATTTTTTCCCCTTCTGCAAAATCTTTTTCCCGCTAACAAACAAATTCAGATCAATAGATTCACCCATCATTTTGTATCCTTCTGCTGTTGGGTGCAGATGATCATTTTGAAATGAAGCTATAATCCCTGTAGTATCCTGTGGATTTGCCATGGTTTTACAGAAATCAATTACTCCATCATAATAGCCGCTATGGCGAATCCATTCGTTAACGGCATTCCGGCTTGAATCGCTATATTGATTATAGTAAGAGTTTCCTTTGAAGGCCGGAATGGTAGCGCCATAAATCCGGATATTTTTATTGTGGGCTTTTTCAATCATCACTTTGTAGGCAGCAATCAGATTATTGGTCGTTCGAACTGCGGCTGCAGAATTTCTGATCGATCCAATATCGTTAACCCCTTCGAAAACGATGGCCCAACGGACTCCACTTTGATTAAGAATGTCTCGTTCATACCGAAGTGCTCCGGGTTGCCCCAAGCCACCTGCAACTACGCTATTGCCACCAATACCCAAATTGAGGACACCTACATTCTTAGTCTCCCGATTAGCAAGAAGCCTCTCTGACAATATATCGGTCCATCGATTTTGCATGTTTGTTGTTGTACCTCGTCCATCGGTAATGGAGTTGCCAAGAACAGCAACACAGCCTGCAGTTGACGGTGCCTGTACATCAATCGTATTGATAAAGTACCAACGATCTATCACGGCAGCTCCGGTGAAATCAACGTTGGCAGCGGTGTTTCCGGCTAAAAGGTATGAAGTTGTGCGAGACCCGGGATGGCCAGTCAGTGTGACAGATGTTTGGCCAAAGTAGATGGTGATTGCTATTTGCATGCTAGGCGCCAATTTGAACGAAATAGGATCTGAAGTAACCGTAGTACCTGCAACCATTGTAACCTCAGGGTTACCATTAAATTTCAATTCTTTATTGGTAGAGACATTAATAGCGCTCCCTCCATTTGATACGGCAATTTGAACAGATTTCATCGTAACCGCGCTTGGGCTAAATTCGTTGGAGAATTTTACCCGTAATGTCTTACCACCGATTGAAACACGAACTATCTGTCGCAATGTATTGTTGGTTAAGCCCGGGGCAGGAGGTAGATCAGCTGCTTTCACATTCATTTGTGCCGAACTCCAGGTTGCCACCCAAGGTGATTGATCTGCTAAAAAACTATATGAAATCAGCGCTAAACATAATGTAAACATCACGTAGAATAAATGCGTAAAGGTGTTGTTAGAAATTCTTTTTTTCAAGTTCATGAGTATTTGTTTAATTAATGGGGTCAGCTACCATTATTTTTCAAATTTACTAAAAAACAAATAGTGAACGAAAAATGGATTGAATTGACTAATTTATTGTCAAAGGTCTATTTCTATTTACCTTTTGCTCTGATAGAAAATAATCTCTAATTAAGAAATAACGAATAAACCCAACAATCCAATCATATAAACAATCAATACTAAGAATGAATCAACACCCATCCATAATAATTGCTTTCGCGGACGAAATATCAATCCAATAATATAAATGATAGTAAGAAGCACGCCTAAGCCGGTAAGATAAATATCTGTTTTGTGAGCTTGCGGAAGAACAGACTTGCCGGAAATAACTGTTGCTACCATAAACAACACCGGCAAAAATGCATTGCCACCGAAAATATCACTCATCGCCATTTGGTAATCCTTCAATTTCATGGACGCCAAACCTGTTGATACTTCAGGCAAAGCAGTAGAAGCTGCTAAAATAGTAGCTCCGAATAATACACCCGTCATTCCAATGTGTTTGGCAATGGCATCCCCACTCATTTCCAACCCGACTCCTGCAACTAACGTAATCAATGAGCAAACAGTGAAAATAAGGATAACCATTTGAATACTCGTACCTTTCTTTATTGCCGAATCATAATTCTTTTTTATGCTGTGTCCTCTCTTTTCTTTTTGACTATCTGGAAGTACACCTAATTTATGCCAGGGTAAATCGGTTCTTGCTTTCCCTATCATATAGATACCTGCAAACCACACTAACACAATTATTAAATCAATTGGTGACACACCCAGATAAATAACTGCAGGACTCAACTGGTTGCCAATAACCACTAATGTTAAAACAACAATAACCACTAATCCTTCCAATACTAAAACGAGCGATGCTGCCCGATAAGTAAGTGGATCTTGTTTGCCCAACCCAAACACATCCAATGCAACAAGTACAACAGTTTGTATAGCAATGCCGCCGAGAATATTTCCGATGGCAAGTTCCATGTTGTGTTGTATGGCCGCGCTCACAGTAATAGCAATTTCCGGAAGATTAGTAACTATTGCGAGCAAAATCAATCCGCCTAATGCTTCACCCAACCCAAAGTGAGTGGAAAGAATGTCGGATGTAAAGGATAATTTAATTCCTGCAAACCATATTGCCACCGCACTCACGCCAAATATGAGCACAAGAACCGGCATTGAAAGTGATTCAATCATGGAATAGATTTAGAAAGAATAATTTGTAAATTTATGAAATAAGTAAAGCCTAATATATATTTTTGTATTTAAAACATGGGGGTTTTATTGGAGCAGTCACCATTTCCTAAAGCAGTTAAATATCTAAAATTTATAGCTAAATATCTAAATTTAAATGTCTGGATTAAGAATAAGCTATACTTTTATTTGAAAGTAAGTAATAATAAATATTTGATTATTAAGTATTAAAATAATTAACAAAGGAGAGATACAATGAATTACAAATCATTTACTATTTTTTTAATGGCCGCATTAACGAGTGGAATCTGTTTAGCACAGACTACTCCGACTGCGGCAGTGGAGGATTTCAAGCCTACAGCAACTACACAGCAAGGCAAGCAATATCCACAAGTGAATTCTGAAGGGCGGGTTCGTGTCAGCGTTCTGGCACCTCAGGCTCTGAAAGTACAGCTCGATATAAGTGCGAAAAAGTATGACCTGACAAAGGATGCAAATGGCGTTTGGATTGGCGAATCACTTCCTCAGGATGAAGGTTTCCACTATTACCAGCTCAATATCGACGGCGCTTCGGTTCCCGATCCGGGAAGCTTGTATTATTACGGAGCCAGCCGTTGGGGTAGCGGTATTGAAGTTCCCGCCAAGGATCAGGACTTCTACGCTCTCAAGAATGTTCCTCATGGTCAGTTACGTGAGAATCAATATTTCTCCAAGACCACCAACAGTGTTCGTCGCGTTTTCATTTATACTCCGCCGGGATACACAGAAAATGGCAAAAAATACCCTGTGTTGTATCTCCAGCATGGTATGGGCGAAAATGAAACCGGTTGGGGAAACCAGGGACATGCAAACCTGATCATGGATAACCTGATTGCCGAAGGCAAAGTGGTTCCTTTTATCATTGTTATGGAAAACAGCAGTGTTAATATGGGTCCACGCGCACCAAGACCAGCCGCAGGTGCACCCGGACAAGCAACACCCGCTCCAGGAACTCCACAGGCTACTCCTGCACAGGCTGCACCTCAAGGTATTCCCGCACCAGGTGCTCCCGCAGCTAATGCAAATGCCCCTCGCACCGGAGCAGGTGGCCCCATGGGAGGGATGAATGTTGTCGGACAATTCGGAAAGATACTTACCGACGACCTGATCCCATATATTGAATCGAATTATCGCGTCATTGCAGATCAATCGCATCGCGCTATGGCAGGATTATCTATGGGTGGTATGCAAACCAAGGCTATTGTTATTGCTGACCCTTCCCTGTTTTCGTATGTAGGAATGTTCAGCAGCGGAACCATATCCCCAACAGAAATCAAAGATATGGACGCCTTCAAAAAGAAAGTCAAAGTTGTGTTCATGAGTTTTGGTGGTCGCGAAAATGGATCTTCCAAGATTCAAGCCGCCGCTGACGAGTGGAACACAGCAGGCATCAAGGGCGCTTCTTACGTCTCTCCTGAAACAGCTCATGAATGGCAGTCATGGAGAAGGAGTTTACATGAATTTGCAGGCTTAATTTTTAAATAAATTTGTCTTTATGCTTATGATTTTATAAATCCTTTCGGTCGTAAGTGGAGAACAAAAAATCAGGCACTTACAATTAAATTTGTAGGTGCCTTTTTTCATTCTAAAGAACGGAGAGTAACATTCATTTCTAATTATTAAAAAACAACAAATTATGAGTATGAAATGGTTAAAACTTTTTTTAAGTGTGATTAAAAAAACAAAAATTGTTGTCTGCGGATTATTATTAATAATGATCGGGTATTGTGTCAGTGCTCAGAATTCTCCGGGCAAGACGAATGAAAACACACCATCAGCCGTGATCCATGCTGATAAAACAGGAACCCCCATTCATCCATACTTATATGGCATGTTTACAGAGCTTTTGTCAAACATGTTTGAAAATGGTCTTTGGTCCGAAATGTTAAGCGACCGAAAGTTTTTCTATCCCGTCGACAATAGCGCCACTTTGGTTCCCAAGAATGGTAAGGGGCACCAGAACAGGTGGAGACCGATAGGACCTGAAAATGTGGTAACCCTTGACAGCGCAAACATTTATGTCGGTAAGCATTCACCAAAAGTGTTGCTTGACGGGAATAACCAAAATGGTATAAAACAAGCCGGTTTGTGGTTAACCAACGGGAAAAAATATATGGGCCGGATTGTTCTGGCTGCTAATCCAGGAGTAACCGTTGAGGTTAGTCTGGTTTGGGGTTCGGCTCCTACTGATCGACAAAAAATCACCATCAGCAACCTTAGTTCCGGTTTCAAAACATATCCGTTGAGTTTTACTTCAAAAGCCGAAAACAAGAACTGTTCCCTTGAAATAGTTGGAAAAGGGAAGGGGGCCTTCAACATTGGTGCAGTCTCTTTGATGCCAGCTGATAATCTCTATGGATTTAGAAAAGATATCATTGACGTTTTAAAGGAGATCCATTCAGGACCTTACAGATGGCCAGGGGGTAATTTTGTGTCCAACTATGATTGGAGAAACGGAATAGGAAATCCTGATAAACGACCACCCCGTTATGACTTTGCTTGGAATACCGTTGAATCAAACGATGTTGGTACAGATGAATACTTGAATTTGTGTAAAATAGCAGGTGTTGATCCTTATATCTGTGTAAATGCCGGTATGGGTGATGAATATAGTGCAGCGCAGTGGGTTGAGTATGTGAATGGTAAACAGACCACGACAATGGGTAAGTTGCGTGCAGCCAATGGTCATCCCGAGCCTTACAATGTGAAGAACTGGGGTGTAGGTAATGAAGCTTACGGCGGATGGCAGCTAGGACATATGTCGAGTGAACAATTTGTTATGAAACATAACTTCTTTGCTGAAGCGATGCATAAAGTAGATCCATCCATAAAATTAATTGCTTCCGGTGCCTCTCTTTTTGAATCAAATGTGTCATCACGACTTAACAGACAACCACTTCAGTCTAAAGTTCCTTATGCATATATGTCTGTCGATGATTGGGATGGAATACTCTTCAAGGGAGCTTATCAGAATATGGACTATGTTTCTGAACACTTGTATCCCGTCTTTAATAGCGCCTACGATGTTCAGCAGCAAAAATTCGTTACGAACACTGATTCTTTGATTGACAGGATCAGAATATTGTCAAATCGGGTTGAGGCGATGACTGAAGCCATGAAGGAATATGAGAAAAGAATTCCCGGATTAAAAGAAAAGAATATTAAATTCTGGGTTGATGAATGGACCGCCGGAAGGGGAGGTTTTGAAGCAACACTTTGTATGGTTGAGGCCCTTCAGGAAATGATCCGTCATACTGATTATATCATGATGGGCGGATTTACTTCGGTAGGTTCTTTGTATGTAAAAAATGATGTTGCTGCTTCGATCAGTAGCAAGGGATTAATCTTTAAAATGTTTCACGATCGCTTCGGAACTATTCCGGTTGAGGTCACAGGAAATTCTCCCCAGCATGAGATCAAAGGAGTATATCTTGTTGATAAACCTGCAACCCCTTCAGGAAGCGCCACCTATCCTTTGGATGTAGTGGCTGCATTAAATGCCGGAAAGACCAAACTCACCATCTCTGTAGTTAATGCGACTTATTCTGAACAAAATTTAAATCTGAATTTTGAGGGGATCAAAGTAAATACCAACGCTAAAACCTGGGTGATGAAGGTCCCGGTATTAAATATCGAAAACAAAGTCGGTGAAGCTCCTGTGGTAAGTTTTGTTGAAAGTCAGACCCAATTGAATTCAACGGTAAAAGTTCCACCTTTAAGCATCAGTTTATTTGAACTTGAAAAGAGCAATTAAAAAATGAAAGTGGTTGGGAGATGAATGACTTACAGGGCGTCTTTGTTTGAATGAATTTGCTCTCTTGCTGTTTAAGCAAATTCAGATTCCACCATCCGGAACCCGGCATGCTGGTAAAAGTGTCTTCTGAAAGCATACCGTGCATGGTATGTAATCTCATTACCGGTAGATATCCAGGAACCTCCTTTGATCAGATTATGCTTATCATCAAAAGTAGGTGTCGAGAAATCATCATACAGCGGATGAATTTTAAACCCTGTAAAACCAGTGACAGGTGTTTCGGTCCACTGCCAGACATTGCCAACCACATCATTAAACTCACCCATTTTGAACAAATCTACAGGACAGGGAGAGGCAAAATGCTCGAGGTTAATGTTGCCGGGAGCTAATCCCCATGTGCTTTGATCGGGGACATTGCATACTGCAACTAAAAGATACCATTCACCTTCCGTCAACAAACGTAGCGTCTTGCCGGTCAACTCGCTTTGCCAGTTACAATAGGCTTTTGCCTCCTGGTAATTTACTTCGGCCGGCCAGTTCCAGGGCATAGATAGTTCATCAGCAACTAATCGAAGAAAGTATTTGTTTCCCTCTTTTCTCCAGAACAGGGGCATCTCAGCATGCTTAAAACATTTCCAGCTCCATCCCTCATCGGTCCAATACTTCTTTGTTTCATACCCTCCCGACTCCACGAATTTCAAAAATTCTGCATTCGAGATAAGCTGCTTCGTAGTCTTAAAAGAGGCTACCTTCTCTTCATATTTCCCATATTCACAATCCCAACCATAGAACGGGTCATTGAATGGCTTACCCATTGTAACGATAGACCCCGGGACAGGCAGAAATTCATTATTGATAACACTACCTGTGAAAGGACATATGTCACCAAATTTACCAGGTTGCAAGGTGTCCAAAGGAAGCTGTCTGATCAGCACAGAAGAGGTTTCCAAATGAATCCTTTCGTGCTCAATTCCCATCATGATCGTCCAGAAAGGGCTTTCCCACGTAATCGGCATTTGCAATGGCGTCTCTTCAATTACTTTGACAATGACTTTTTTTGCCTTATCACGATATGCTCTGACCTGAGAAACCCTGGGCCATTTATAATGCGTTTCATCAATGTCGTCCCAGCTCATCTCATCTACACCAACTGCAAAGACAGATTCATATTCAGGCTCGATGCGGGTGTCGATCAGTTTTGCGAGAATCAGTTTATTGATGAAGAAAGTGGCCGTGTGACCCAGATAAAAGATCAATGGGTGACGCAATGGGTCTGCCCGCAGATAGAAGGTTTCATCCTGTTTTATTAAATCATATAATCGCTCGTCAATTTCCCAGGTCTTTTTAAAATACTCCAGAATCTCGATCCGCTTATCTTTTGGATCCCCTACTTGAAGATTGATTGTTTTTGTAATCAGATTATGCATCACTAATTTATATTTCTGTATAAGTACACTTTATGCATTACGAAAGTTTCATTTGTTTCGGGATTGGTTTTCTTTTGATCGATATAGGCATAATCCTGATAACCCATGCTTCGATAAAGCGAGATAGCAGAAATGTTTTCAATCCATACACGAATAAAAGCATGTTTAAACCGTTTCTTATCTACCGTTTTAATAAACTCCAACAGCATCTGCTTGCCTAATCCCTTACCCCTGGCATTTTCTGTAACCATCATTTCGGCAATATAAACACAATCTTCTATCAAAAAGTTTTGCCTTATTTTAGCAGGGATCAATTCATCAAAGCTCAATGGAGTAATCAATAACGCTCCGAACATTTCTTTATCTTCTATGAGTCCAATTCCATAACCTTCCACAAACAGACTGTCAAGGTATTGCCCAATAGCCTTTGGGTCTAACGATTGAGCAGACAAACCTGTGGAGAAACTATCTAAATACAGTTGCAACAGCTGATCTTTATAATCCGGATAGTTTTTTTTATCGATAGTGATTAATTCCATTTGAGTCAAGTGTTTCTCATACAAAGGTAAAAAGACCCGATTTGTTCAGACATATAATCAATGCCTTTGAACAGTCTCTTACGTCAAATCACTTTGTGGTTATTCTTTATATGATGTGAATCAACGAACAAACCAAGTTATTGAGCGTTGTAAACGTTTTCTAATCTTAATAATGATCCTTTGGAAATATCACAACATTTCAAATGATTTAAGTATGTTTGTACTTCATTTATAAATTCTTAAAAAATGGCTGAAAACACCTCACAATTCTCTAAAATTAGTATTGTTGACACAACTGCAAATCCTGCTCCGCTTGGTTTGCTCGGTTTTGGTATGACTACCATCCTTTTAAACCTTCACAATACAGGATTATATGGGTTAAACTCTGTGATCATTGGAATGGGTCTATTTATCGGTGGTTTGGCACAGGTTATCGCCGGTGTTCAGGAGTGGAAAAAGAACAATACCTTTGGCGCAACGGCCTTTACAAGTTATGGCTTCTTCTGGATTACACTTTGTGCAATCTGGCTTTTACCTCGCTTGACTGCTTTTGCCGACCTGAAACCCGATGAAACATCAATGGGTTGCTTCCTGATGTTATGGGGTGTTTTCACTGCCGGTATGTTTATCGGTACACTTAAACTAAATCGGGCACTGCAAGTAGTTTTCGGTACACTTACCTTGTTGTTCTTTCTTTTGGCTATTGGTGACTTTACGGGCGTTGGAATGATAAAGATTATTGCCGGGTACATCGGTCTCATCTGTGGCTTTTCTGCTGTATATGCTTCATTGGCTCTGGTATTGAACGAAGTTTATAAGAAAACGGTATTCCCTTTGGGTTAAAACTTTTTACTTTATTAGGATTCTGAGGGTTTATCCTCAAAATGTGGTGAAGGCAGAAAATAACTGCCTGATAACTTGTGCTATTACTATAATATTCATATCTTTAGATGGGATACTATATTTCTATGCTTGAATCTTTTTCTTCATGCTCCTATTAAAGAATGGAAGACTTAAGAACGGGCTTGAGTTGTTTAAAGAAGCCGGGATTCAATTTAAAAAAGATCAGGAAAGGGTTTTTGTTTTAGATGATGATTTCATCGACAACCCATTAACCAATATGGTTGTAAAGCCAGCAGCAGCCCTGCGGTTCCACATGACTGTGTGGTTTCTATGATCAATAAAAATTCGGGCAAATTGATTGATTACTGTAAAAAAGCCGATATCCTGATTGTTGTGACAAAATCACCGGAGTAAATACAACCTGAATGGCTTAAACCGGGGGGTATGTATCGTGGATGTCTATTCAAATCTGGTCCGGGAAGTCCCCAGGAAGCATGATGCGGCACAAATGGTTCCTGTGATCAGGGGAGGTATTAATGTGAATGCGGTTCAAAATATTTCTTATGTTTACACCTTAATAAACTCTTTTGGTTGATTGTTTTAAATTTTATATTAATCACGCCACTTTTAGTTGTTTAAAAGGTTGTGAAAAACCTATATAATCAATTCTATATGAGATCAATATCACTCACTTTATTATTCATTTTTTTAGTTTTTCAAAATAACGTCTCAGCACAAGCTCAGCAAATTGTCACTAAAAACGATACCAAAAACAAAGTCATAACTTTTGGAAACAGCAAGATCAGGATTACGCTTGATTATGATCAAAAGTGCAATATTTCGTGCCTGGAGGTAAATGGACAAAAGGTGATTGAAGGCCCCTCCGGAATTTTTACCCAAATTAAAGCGCTCAATAAAACCTATTCCACTCTCCACTTGGATGCATCTCCCAAAGTTGAAGTCGCCGGTCATACAGTGAAAGTGAATAGCATCAATTATGGCGATAAGGATTTGAGGTTTAATGAGTATTGGAAATTTACCATCATGGATAGCGACATTGTTTTTAATATGGAGCGATCATTTCTGAAATCATTTACAGCCGATGAAGTCTCGGTCCCTTCATTTAATTTTAAAAGTATCAACACCTGGGAAGGCGCATTCCTTGAATTTGGAGGACTGGCCTGGTTTTATCTTTTTACGGATAAACAGTTTACCTATGGGGTTCATTCAGACTATTCAGCATTCTGGAATAGCAAGACTGGAAATGGGTTGAAAATCGATGCCTCCTCTCCCGGCAAACAGACAGCAAGCAGTTTTACCCGTGATGCCGAAGATAAGTTAGTTTATGCTGTTACAGTTTCAGATAGTGAAATGATTCCCAGATATGATAGTGATACCCATCGTCGTCGTTTTACGCGTGGCATGACTGATGTGTGGTCAGGTTTCGACATACCAAAAGGAGAAGTCTCTCAAACCATCACGCTTACTCCTTTTAATTATCAAAAAGAATACAACAGAGGAAAATTTGTCGGTATAGATGGCGACAGGGTGACCGCTGTATTAAATACGATTGCCCGTATCGGGGTAATTGACGCTAAGCATTTTGGCGGAAATAGTTGGCACACTCCATATGGCCCGATCTGTTTACATGAGCAGTATATTGCGCAAATTGGTGAAGCGGTTAATGATGAACGCTATCTGAATGGATACAAGCAATGTCTTGATTTTTACAGGGATAATGCCATTAAACCTGATGGAAGAGTTATTGCCAGATGGGCCTACGAAAATGGTGATGCCATGAAAGGAACGGTGAACCCGGAAGGTTTTTATGAAGCACAATGGGGTTATCTGATGGATTCTAATCCTGATTTTGTAACCAATGTTTCAGAACTCTATGATCTGTGTGGGGATAAAAATTGGGTGGCCAAACAGCAGACGGCTTGTGAAAAAGCATTGGATTATATGTTGAATCGGGACTCCAATGGAAATCATTTAGTTGAAATGATGACCAACAGCGAGAAAGAGAAAAGAGGAAGTGATTGGCTGGATATCATCTGGGCTTCTTACGAGAATGCTTTTGTGAATGCAAAACTATATCATGCATTGGTATTATGGTCAGGGATTGAAAAGCAACTCGGCAATGCTCAGAAAGCAGCATACTATCATGACTGGGCTGCACAGTTAAAAGAGAATTTCAATAAATCAACCAAAGAGGGTGGTTTCTGGGACGAAGAGAAACAATGTTACATTCATTGGCGCGATAAGGACAACTCCACTCATGGCAATAATTTAGTGACTCCTGTTAACTTTATGGCAATTGCTTATGGGATTTGTGATGATAAAACCAGAAGCAAAGCAATATTGGATCAGATTGAAACACAAATGCAAAAGGAGCAGCTTTTCTTCTGGCCAGTCTGCATGTTTTCGTACCAACCGGGTGAAGCAAATGGTTGGCAGTTGCCTTTTCCAAACTATGAAAATGGAGACATCTTTTTATCATGGGGAAGTGTTGCCGTTGAAGCTTATGCCAAATATAATCCTGAACTGGCATTGAAATATGTGGAGAATGTTTTAGACCGGCACAGTAAAGATGGGTTGGCTTTTCAGCGTTACGGTCGGGTAAAACAGGATGGTTTAGGTGATGATATTCTTTCAGGGAACTCATTGGCGGTAGTTGGACTTTATCATTCTATTTTTGGAATCAATCCATTGTATAACAGGTTATACCTCAATCCACACATTGCAGATAAACTGACCGGAACGCAACTGATTTATAATTTCAGAGGAGAAAAGTTGACTATCGGACTGGAGAAAAAGCAATATACTATCTCTAACAAACGGTTTAAAATTACCGCGAACACAGATTTTGGTTTTTATGGAAAAGGGGATGAACTAAACTATTTTAACGCGAAAGAAGATCGGTATTCATTAAAAGCCAAACCGGAGAAAGGGAAATTACTTACTTTGGAAATCGTTGACTGGGATAACAACCAATATGTTTGGAATCAATCTTCCGCTTCAGGGCCGGGGAAAGTGATTTATACTCTGAACAATCTGAAACCTGATTTTCAATATGCTCTTTTAGTAGATGGGAAAAAGGTTAAAGTGATGAAAAGTAGTCAAGAGGGGGTTTGTGTGTTTGAGCTTAATATCAACAAAAACATTCAGAAAATCACTCTTTTATAAATCATTAAAAAAGGGGGCATACAATAAGTAGGAAAACCAATTGCTTTGTATTAGATAAATATTTGATCTTTACAATGGAGGGACGATTGTAGCGCCATTAGTTGCATAACCAAACAGGCCACTGACCGACACTGTTGCAGTTATTATCTTTGGGAATTTGTGCCATTCACCCAAACTAGTTTCGCGGACAAAACTGGAGTGTTTTTCTATTTCTTGGTTTGTAGCAGATGTACCAATAAAAGTTCCGGGTAAATCAGTATCATCTTTTTTTAATACTAGATTGAATAAGTTCTCCCCTTCAAAATTAATAATTTCAGTTTCAAACCAATCCGGATGGGCATACATAATTCTATGGAACCCTTTTGCTATTTTTTTTCTGTCTTTTAAATCGAGTAGTTGCTCAAAAGTAACAAAAAAGGGCCCGGAAATTTGGAAGTTTAATTTAGAAAGATCAAATTTTAACCAGCCTGTAATTATGCTGGATTTAGCTATAATACTATTTTCAATAAGATCTGTCCCCGGTTTGCCTGTCAGACTATCGTATTTGTTCAGCCGGACCCTGAACTTAAATGAACTAAAGTTATTTTTGAAAATATATAGATTAGCTTTACTCAAAAAAACCGGATGAGATGATGGGTCAGGCAGGTTCTTAATGTCAATTAACAATGCCACAGAACGACCAGCATAAGTCGTATCAGGTTGATAGTTACCGTTGTGGCAAACTCTGTTTCCAACTTCAGTCAATTTATCTGTAACTTTTGCTGTAATGAGTACAGGTTTTAAAATGGTTGCTTTTTCATTTAAGATAATGGTATAATTCTCATTTGAATTGAGAATATTTACGGGTATTATTTTAGCGACAAATCCAAGTGAGATAAAAGTCAACGTGTCATTGTTTAGCTTTTCCGGAAGAATAATTGAAAAACTTCCATCAAGATTTGAGATCGTACCCGCTTTTGAATTCACAACACCTATGTTAGCATAGGAGATAGGTTGATGTATTGATTTGCTTAAAATTTTCCCTACTATAGTTTTTTGACTATAAGCCAGACTAAATGAAAAGAGAATCAGAAAGAAAGTCAGTTGAAGTTTGTGCATCCTCAGGTTTATTAATTGACATATAAAATACAATGGATTGACTCATTTGGCAATTGGTAGCAATATAGAAGCCTTCATCAATATGACAAATATAATAAATGTTTTGGCTTACAAATTATTACCATATCGGGTGTTTACAGGAAAAGGACATTTATCAACTTCCAGTAAGGGGCAGTCTGAATGCAACCATCTCCTGGGCATTACGCGCCAGCTCGCCCTTCTCCGAAAGTACCAATAGTAAATCCTGATCTGCCAGCAAGAGCATCCATCCGCGGTAGCGATCGCCTTTCCAGTTGCGTTTGCCATCCTTGATGTCGTTGCATGCAATGCTGGGCCCATCAAATCCATAGGCATTGCCTTTATGAATAATACAATCGTTGAAGTAGAGTTTCATTTCCTCTGACGACTCATATTATTCAAAAATAAACTTCTTTTACTCAAGAACTTTATCCTAAGGACATAAACGAAATTTTTATTACAGACTAAAGCCAATTTTATTTATCTTGCATCATATTTACAAATTAGAAAATCACACATATGTCTACTATACAATCGGGCGTACTGAGATTGACGATGCTATTAACCCTGTTATGTTCTTCAGGAATAGCATTTAGTCAAAGCTATCAAAAACTAACCATCCAGATCGACTCACTTGCTGAAATTGGTTTACCGAAATCTGCTTTAATAGAAGTAGATAAGCTCGATCAACTAGCCCGGAAAGAGAATAATGTTCCGATGCAAATTAAAGCAGTCTTTTATCGGATGACATTTCAGTCATACATTGAAGAAAGCCCTCTGGTAAAAATTATCAATAGATTAAAGCTTGATGCTCAACTTGCATCCTTCCCGGTAAAACCAGTTTTGCAGTCGGTCTTAGCCGGCATGTATTATCAATACTATCAGCAAAACCGATATCAGTTTACTAAAAGGACTCATCTCGAAAAGCCTTCCGAGGATTTCACACAGTGGGATCTGCAAACGATACTTGAAGAGATTAGCCGTTTATACAAGTCCTCTTTAAGTGAATCCAAACGTGAACAAGCAACTCCGGTTGATGTACTCGACGGTATATTGACTGGTGACAAAGACAGTCGCTATTTGCGCCCAACACTTTATGATCTTCTGTTACATCGTGCCCTGGATTTTTTTCTAGCTGAAGAACCCGGGCTTACAAGACCTAAATTAGCATTTGATATAAACGATTCTCGCTTCTTGAGTGATAGCAAGACTTTTGCAGGTATAACCATTAAAACAACCGATACCGCCTCCACATTTTACATGGGACTTAACTATTTACAACAAGCAACGCTTTTCCATATCCAAAATCATCAGGACGAAGCGCTTGCTGATCTGGACATGAGGCGCTTGCAATTTATTTACAATAAAACTAATCTAATCGATAAAGATTCTCTTTACAAAACTGCCCTTAAACGAATTGTCTCTAAATTCTCGGGTTATCCCATCAGTGTCGACGCTTTAATGGTATTGGCTAATTATGAAAAAAACAAAGGGAATTTTAAAGCGGCGATGGAATATGCACAGAAAGCAGTTTCAGCATTCCCTGAAAGTTTAGGGGGACATAATGGAGTCGTCCTGATCAAAGAGATTCAACAACAGGCGCTGACAGTCAGTGTGGAGAACCAGAATATTCCCGGGGAACCTATCCTTGCTCAGATACGATACAGGAATATCAATAGCGTAAACTACAAAATTTATCGTTTGACGGATGCGCAATACAAACTGTATTCAGAAAACCACAAGAAATTTGGTGGAGATAACTCAAAATTAAAAACAACTGATCTATTGCTGTCTTTATTGAAAAATATAAAATCCAGTCCAATAATTGAGTTGCAACTTCCTGATCCCAAAGATTATGCCAGTCATACTACTGAATTTAAAATAGATCAATTAAAACCCGGTAATTATTTGCTTTGGATGGGAAATGCTGAATCAGCAGATTCTTCTCTTATTAACTTTGTTGATTTTAGAGTGAGTTGGCTGTCATATTTAAAACGTACCAATCCTGATAACAATATCGAGTTTAGGGTAATGAACAGAAAAACAGGTGAGCCCTTAAAGAATGTCACTGTTACTCTGACTATCCATAGTACCACAAACAGTTCTGTTACGGTCAAAACTGGTTTAACTGATATTCAGGGATTTTACAGACCTGAAAAGCCAATTCCTCAAGATCACCCATCGGTTGATGTCCAGTTGAAAAGTAACGGAGATACTTTGACAGATCCTTCCATGCGTATATTCAATGAATTTTTTAGATTTAATGATGATAAACCTACTGACAATACTATACTATTTACCGACCGGCAAATATATCGGCCGGGTCAAACCATTTATTTCAAGGGTCTACAGTTGTTGGTTACAAATGGAAGAAGCGCCATAGAAACAAATAAAGAGGTTACTGTTCAGTTTATTGAAACGAGTACGAAGGTTGCAGCTACTTTGAAATTAACAACCAACGAGTTTGGAACTTTTAACGGATCCTTTATAATTCCTCAGAATATTTTGAATGGTAGAATGAGGATTCAAACTCCTGCCGGGATGGTTGTGGTTCAAGTTGAGGATTACAAGCGAAATAGCTTTAAGACTGAGTTATTATCCGTTAAAGAATGTTATAAACCAAACGATTCAATCCACTTGAAGGGACAAGTGAAAGCCTTTTCAGGATATGGGCTTTCTCAAGCAAGGGTTATCTATCATATTACCCGCACGCAGACAATTTCTTATAATATAAATGAACCCAATTACTACAGGTCTATTTTACCTGAACTGACTGAGATCAAAACCGATACGGTAAATACTGATGAACAAGGAAAATTCCAGATTAGTTTTATTGCCAGTCCTAAAGAAAATGCCGATCTGAATAAAATTATCTACAATTATTCCATCAACATTGACGTGACTGATGCAACCGGAGAAACACATTCTGTCAACACAGTGATTAAAGTAGCAAAAAACAATTTAATCCTTTCTGCCAACATCCCTGTCGAATACAAAATTCAGGATGATGGCAAGCTTTCTATGGGTATAAATAATTTAAACGGACAGCCTCAGAAGGGCGTCATAAGAGTACAGGTATTCTCAGTGATAAATCCGGGCAAATTGGTCAAGAGAAGGGAGTGGCAAATGCCCGATCAGTACTTAATGGATAAAAATACATTTAAATCTGCGTTTCCATATTATTCCTACCGCAACGAGGACGATAACAAAACCTGGCCCATGGGTCCTCAGGTTTTTGATACAACCCTGCTGGTAAATGATTCAACCTGGTCGTCTTTCAACCTGAGTTCTTTAAAGAATCAGCCTTCGGGGTTGTACAGGGTTTTTATACATGCAAGCAACCAACAGGGTGACTCTACATCCCTAAAAAAGGATTTCAACCTGCTCGCTGAACATCCTAAAACAGTTTCATTGGACAGATGGGTTATCCCTGTAATCAATAAAGTCAAGCCTGGAACTCAGGCTGAGTTTCTGGTAGGAAGTGATGAACCGGGGGATGTATTGGTGGAAAAATACTTAGGAGAAAAAATTGTCAGTTCACAATGGGTTCATTTACATGGAGGGTTACAAAGTATAAAAGTGCCTACAGCTGTTAATGACAGCGATATTTTTGTTCAGTTTATGATGGTCAGACAAAACAGGGCATATACTGATTATCAACCAATCAGCATAATAAAGCCTGATAATCACCTGAATATAAAACTTGTTACTTTTCGTGATAAACTGCAACCCGGTGAAAAGGAACAATGGAAGTTGCAGGTTACCGGAGCAGATCATCAAAAATCGGTAGCTGAGATGGTGGCCGGTATGTATGATGCTTCACTCGACGATATTACTGCATCACAAGACTGGTCACGTGTTATGGATTTACCTCAACGTTCCGTACTTCGGTACTTTTTATGGGAAATCTATCAATTTGAAAACCCAAGTAGCTCTGAACCCATAATTCGCAAGTATTATAAATATGTACAGCAACTCATCCGGTACGAAAGCCTCAGTATGTTTGGTGCCGGTGATTTGAGTGGTTACTCTAACAATTACTTCCAATTTTTAAATAGTATTAAGCGTAATAAATCTCTGATTGAAAATGACAAGAAACTGGAATCGGATTATATTCGAAATGCAGAACTGGTAAAAACAGGAGTTGACATTAGCGGGAAAGTCACCTATGGTAAAAATGGGTTAGTTGTGGCTGGAGTAAATGTGAAAATAAAAGGTACTTCCATCATGACAACCACAAACTCAAAGGGCTACTTTAAGATAAAGGTGCCTGTAAAGGATACATTACTATTCAGTTATATTGGATTTGCAAACCAGGAAAAAGTTATATTAAAAGACGAAACACTAAATATTACTCTAACTTCTAATATTTCTTCATTTAACGAAGTCGTTGTTGTTGGTTATGGAACACAAAAAAAATCTGTTAATGATGGATTAACTTATAAGGTTGTTGCAGAAGAAGAAGAAAGGCCCTTGTATAGTATTGAGAATAAGAATAAATCTGAAGTAGGGGCTTTGCAGACTTCACCTCAGGTTTGGATACGTGGAGCGAATAGCTTATCTGTAGCAAACCAAGCTTTGTTAGTTATAGATGGGGCAATAGATGAGAATTATAATATCAATGCACTGAATCCTGATGATATAGAAAATATAACCATCTTAAAAGGCGAATCAGCTATTGCAAAATATGGTGTCAGAGCTGCAAATGGTGTCATCATCATCAGAACTAAAAATGGCTCAAGTCAGCAACCCATTCAAACCCGCACAAACTTTAATGAAACCGCCTTCTTCTATCCCCAGTTACGAACCGATGAAAAGGGTGAGATCCTGATCGATTTCACTATTCCCGAGGCCTTAACGAAATGGCGTTTTAAAGCCTTTGCACACACCAAAGATTTTCAGACCGGTTATCTGGAACAGGAGATCGTGACTCAAAAACAGTTGAGCATAAGCGCCAACCTACCCAGGTTTTTAAGAGAGGGAGATACCATCACAATTTCGGCAAGACTGGTCAATTTAAATACAACACCCTTAAAAGGAAAAGTGCAGTTGCAACTATTCAACGCCTTGAATATGCAACCCGTTTCATTGTTTGTAAACGCTGCAGAAAAACAACAAAATTTTGACCTGGCTGCCTCAACCAATAAAGCCGTTGCGTTCAAGCTGTTTATCCCTGCCGGGATGGAAGCACTTACTTACAAGCTTACAGCTGAAGCCGATCAATTTACAGATGGTGAAGAGAATACACTTCCTGTTTTGCCAAACCGAATGTTGGTGACAGAATCCATGCCCATGATGGTGAGGGCTGGACAAGATCGTTCCTTTACTTTTGATAAACTGGTTAATCAGAAAAGTGCAACGATTCAAAATAAAACATTGACGTTGGAATATACTCAAAACCCGGCCTGGTATGCCGTTCAGGCCTTACCATACATGATGGAGTTTCCCTATGAATGTTCCGAACAGGTCTTTAGCCGTTATTATGCAAATAGTCTGGCCACCAATCTGGTTAATCATTACCCGGTTGTAAAGCAGGTGTTTGATCAATGGAAGAACACTAACAGCCCCGAGCTGCTCTCTAATTTGGAAAAGAATCAGGAACTTAAAGCAACATTGATCGAAGAGACCCCGTGGCTAAGGGATGCAATGAATGAAACGGAACAGAAAAAACGCATAGCTATGCTTTTCGATCTGAATAAAATGAGCTATGAGCTGCAACAGAACCTGGATAAACTCCAGAAAAAGCAATTGCCCGGTGGCGCCTTTCCCTGGTTTGGAGGAGAATACCCTGACCGGTACATCACGCAACACATCCTGGAAGGCATCGGACAATTGTATCATCTTAAAATTGCTGATGCCAAAAATACTGTGTTGAAAACTATTTCAGATAAGGCCATGGACTGGATGGATAAGGAATTAATCAAAGATGCAAACTCAGCAAAAGATCATAAGACATACGATGACAGGGTAGTAGATCCGTTAGAAATACACAGTTATTTCCTCAAAAGTTATTATCCAGATCTTACAATGAGTGCTGATATGAAGGCTCTACTCACGGATTATCTCCAACATGCTGAAAAGCAATGGGTGAATATGAATGTCTATCAGCAAGCCATGATTGCACTAACAATGTTGAGAAACAATAAGCCCGATGTAGCTCAGAAGATCATCAATTCATTGAATGAAACCGCCCAGCACTCAGATGATATGGGAATGTATTGGGCTAAAAATCAGCTGGGTTATTATTGGTACGAATCCCCCATTGAAACACAAAGCCTGATGATTGAGCTTTTCACAGAAGCCGGTAATAACACCAAAGCTGTGGAGGAGATGAAGATATGGCTACTACGGAGCAAGCAAACGGCCAACTGGAAAACAACAAAAGCAACAGCTGCTGCATGTTATGCTTTATTGATGAATCAGGACAGCTGGCTTGAACGGAGTGAAACATCAGAAATTAAACTGGGAGGAAAGTCTTTGCAGGTATTAAAACCTGAAGTTAAAGCTGATGCAGGGACTGGTTACATCAAAACCAGTTGGAATGATGACCAGATTAAACCTTCGATGGGTAAAGTAGAGATTCAGAATACCGGGAAGTCAATGAACTGGGGCGCCCTGCATTGGCAGTACATGGAGAATCTGGATAAAATCACTTCCTCAAAAACAGATATTCAGCTGGAGCGTAAATATTTCATTCAGAAACAATCGGATTCAGGCCCTGCATTTACTGAAGTCGATTCACAACATCAACCCAAAACAGGCGACTTGCTAAAAGTGATTGTTTATCTGAAGGCCGGACGTGATTTTGAATATATCCAGTTAAAAGATATGCGCCCTGCCGGTACAGAACCTGTAGATATGATCTCAAGCTTTAAATATCAGGATGGCTTGTATTATTACCAGGTCACCAAAGATGTGGCTACGAATTTCTTCATCAGCAAGTTAAATAAGGGTAACTATGTCTTTGAGTATAGGTTGCGTGTTGTCCAACCCGGCAACTATTCTACCGGTATATCGACGGTTCAAAGTATGTATGCACCTGAATTCAACGCTCATTCTCAAGGAACCCGGATGTTGATTAAAGGAAATTAGCAGAAATTCTGTTCACTCGTTGTAGTATTTATCTTTCCAATACCACCAGTTCAATTTTTCCTTTTCATAATCATTTTCCGTTGCAAAATATGCTGCACAACGAAAGGTGTAAAGCAGACAAATATCATTTTTAACTCCACTGAAGGTATTTAGCCGATCATATAGAACAGCTGGATTCTGTCCTTTAAGGTCAGAGACTTTTCGAATCCCGATATTCCATAAGTCAAGCGAACATGCTTTTCCAATACCTGGTATGGTTTTGAGTTGTTTTAATACTTTTTCTTTATCAGAGATTATTGTACCCATATCATTCTAACTACAATTTTCTGAGATTGTTCAAGACCGGATAAATGAAGTATTTAATCAAAACAACTTTGGGATCCTTTTCAAAAACAGGTAACGGTTCTGTTTTTAGAATCTCGCCTAAAATGAGTAAGAAATGGTGCCAGGCACCATTTCTTACTTGGAATGTCTTTAAAAATTTATTACCTTTATCTATCTAAGGCTCCAGCTATTTTGAAGTTTCTGTCGATAGATCTCTTCACCAAAGCTGATTAGAAAATCCCGCAAACGTTGTTCAAATATTAACAAGAAATCCGGCGAATATTCCCGGATTACTCCCCTTTTATTCTCTTTTGACTTAAATTATTGTCATTTCGATCTCATATTAAAGTCATATCGAAGCCATGTCGATGCCATATTACAGTAGTTGGGACCAATATGGCATCGATATGGCTTTTGGGGGAGTTATAGGAGAATATCAACTAAGTATTGTGGGAATATGATAGAATTTTTGGGGGAGATTTTGGATCTGGATTGAAACTATTTTTCTTTCCATTTTGGTAAAATTACAATAATCAGGGTTGATTGTCAATAGGTTTTTCTCATTTTGCACCTCAGAAAGAATCAATCTGCATTTTCATAGGCTAATGAAGTTCAATGATATCCGGTATGGGCTTTTCTTCACTAACTGCAGCAAACTGGCCGGTGACAGACACCATTGCAGCTATTACCATGGGTACTTTTGTCCATGCGCCTAAACTTGTCTGCCGGACAAAACATGAATATTTTGCAAGTGCTGAATTAGAATTAGAGGTCCCGATAAAAGTTCCCGGTAAATCCAATCCACCCTTTATCAGTTTTTGAGTGACTTCTTTCTTGCCTTCGAAATGAACAGTATCAATCTGTAAATAATCGGGATGCCAGTGAATGATATCCCTGAATCCATAGGCGATAGCGGCTCTGCCGTCCTTATCGATCAGTTGTTCAAACGTGACAAAAAATGGACCTGTAGCCTTGTAGTTTAAAGTAGAAAGGTCAAAATCCAGCCATCCGGATCTCAGGGTTGATTCGATGATGATGCTTTTATCAATAATGTCCTCACCTGGTTTGCCGGTCAGGCTGTCATACTTATTCAAACGGATCCTAAACTTAAATGACTCAAAGTTATTTCTGAAAATATACAAGGTCGCTTTTCTAACAAGCACCGGGAAAGAGGAACCTTTTGGAAAACTCTTGTTGTCTATCAACAATGCTACCGCACGTCCGGCATACGTTGTGTCGGGTTCATAATTACCACCATATGATGTGCTGTTGCCTAAATTAACCAGTCTTTCTTTTTTTCTTTTAGCCGTTATTACAACGGATTGAAGCAAGGTTGCTTTCTCGTTTAAATAAATGGTATAATCCTTTTTTGCTTCGAGAGGATTAACTGCACGTACATCCTTATAAAAACCAAGTGAGGAAAAAGTAAGTGTGTCTTTACTTAGTTTCTGCGGGATAAAAATTGAAAAGGTCCCATCAAAATTTGAGATCGTACCCACATTAGAATTTACTATACCAATGTTGGCATAGGGGATGGGTTCTTTGGTTGTCTTGCTTAAAATTTTACCTACTATGGTTTTTTGTCCGAAAGTCAGACTAAATGATAAACTAAAGAGAAGAATAGCGAGTATAATCCTGTGCATGCAAGGGTTGTTTAGTAAACGTCATATAATTATAAGACAAATATAATGAATGTTGGTCTTACAAATATTGAAAAATTGAATTCTAACCGGGGTATCCAACAGTCTGTGCAAATAACACACGCTGGGTTGGTTTCAGTTTGAATTCCTTGAATGTGTTTTCCTTGTCGCAGTTATGAAACCAAGCGGCAAGACCGAAAGAAGCTGCAAACAAGTAGATGTTCTGGGCAATGAAACCAGTATCCGTAAAGTAATACGATTTTTGAACTTCTATATCGCCTATTGAACGATCGGGTTGTGATGGGCCTAGATCATAACGACTAAGGTCAGCGATGTAAAAAATATTCACCGGCGCTGTAGTGGTACCTCTGCGGTTAGACAGTACACGAAAGTCTCCGGCAACTACTGGTAATAAGGAGTGACTTACTGCATCGTAAAGGTAAACACCTTCAGGCCTAGCTAAATAAAGATCGACTTCCTGAGAATTGCTGGCTGAGGGTGCAGTCCTTCCTTTCTTGTCAAATCCTCCTGATTCACGGTTAACCCCGAAACCGGCCCACAGCAGATTTGATAATACCTGCATGGGTAGTTCCTTTGAGCTGATAGTCCGGTTCGTTTTTCTTTCCTGCAATGAAGCCAAAACAGATTTCCCTCCTTCTTTTTCGGGTTTTGGAAGGACAATAGGTTGAAGTTCATTTGTGTTCTTCAATTCCTGGGGATAACCCGATGCTGCAGCAGCCATAAGGGCTACAGCTGGGACAGCTTTGATAAAACTTCTACGTTTCATATTGTTTATATTTTTTTAAAGTTAGGGTTTATAAATAAGCAACACAGAATTAATATGTGTTCCCAATATTTTGATAATCTACCTTCATCTTGTTATTGTGTTATCGCCTGACGGGTTACAGATGGTACTTTGCCTGAATGTGTGTCAAGAAGCCGTTTAATTCAAAAAGGTGTTTATCAAGAGATCAAATTTAATGATAATTTGATAAACGATTAGAGAATACCATTCTCGCATTCAATGTTTAATATTTGTATCTTTATTCGTGAAATATTCATGCAAAGTATTCATTATAAATTTATATTTGTGGCATTACTTAATCTCTAAGAAAATGAGAAAATTTATACCTAATCTCTTCATTTTTTTTATTGCCATTTTCCTATGTTCTTGTGGAAATCATACATATTATTTCCGTTCGAATTATAAAGATGCCAATACGCTGATGCATAGTCAGCAAGATTTGTTGGTGAAACCATTTATGAAGGCACATATGAAAAATGGGGAAATATGTATTCTCAAGGATAAATGGGCAGAAGATACGGTTAAGGGATTAATTTCAGGATATGGTATGCGATATGATTTCAACCGCCATAAAACTTTTGAAGGGAACATATCCATTCCTGTTGACAGTGTTGCTATATTTGAGACAAACACAAAATTATCAAAGGTTGAATCAAAAAGAACGATCATACTCAGCGTCTTAACCGGAGTGGATGTAGCCATGGGATTGATCTGTCTGACTAACCCGAAAGCTTGTTTTGGTTCCTGTCCCACATTTTATTTAAGTGACACAACGAATGTTCGCTTTGCTGATGCCGAGGGATTTACCAGCGCTATTTCACCCTCGATGGAATATGCTGATATTGATGCACTCAATAACAAGGGAGTCTCAGGAAATCATTTTTCGATTATAATGAAGAACGAAGCACTGGAAACGCATTGTGTGAATGATGTTAAACTTTTTGCCTATCCACGCAAGAAGGGCGAACGTATTTATCAAACACCATCAGATGATTTCTATTTGTGTCAGAATACCTACCCCGTCAGTGCTGCAACAGGAAATGAAGGTGACATTACGTCCTTGCTTAAAAATGAAGATCATCAGGAACGATTCAGTCTTTCTGATAAAAATAATTTATCGAGCAAAGAAGCGATCTATGTCAACTTTAATGAGGTAAAAGATCTCAATGATCTTGGCCTGATTCTTCATTTCCGACAGACGTTGATGACAACCTATTTGTTTTATGCAGCTATGGGATATATGGGCAATAATGTTGGTGACGTTTTTTCGTTACTGGAAACAAGCAAAGAAAACAGGATGAAATTTGATGGCACAGCAAAAGAATTGGGCAAAATAGAGGTATATAGCTGGAATGAAAAAAAACATATTTGGGAACATCAGGATTCATTTTTTGAGCAGGGACCTATTGCCATCAACAAACAAATGCTTAAACTCAATAATATTGCATCGGGCTCAAATGTGAAATTAAAACTGGTAATGAATAAAGGACTTTGGCGACTTGATTATCTGGCATTGTCCAATATTAAAGAAAAGGTCAAACCACTTGAGATTTCACCTGAATCAATATTGAATAAAGGAAAACTTGACAACTCTGCATTGAACGCCATTCTTGATCCAAAATCGTATTTGATATCCATGCCAGGGAATGAATATAAATTCAACTTTAATCTGCCTGAACAAAGCAATGACTATGAGTTATTTCTGTATTCTAAAGGATATTATTTGGAATGGATGCGCGAACACTGGATAAAAGATCAGAATTTATTGAAGTTGCGAGAGATGGTTGTTAAGCCTCAGAAATTCCTGAAACAGGAAGCAGGAAATTATAAACAGTATGAAAAAGTAATTGAGCAATTATTCTGGAGTTCAAAAATTGATACTAAAACAAATACGTATCGTGAAAACTAAACTTCTTTTTACAGGATTGTTATTGACAATTATTGTCAGTAGTTGTATGTCTCCCGCGTATCTACCAAAATACAACAATATTGATGTGAATTGGTATGGTTCATTCATTAATATTCACCAGAAGAATGGACCTTCTGTCCAGGGAGAATTGCTTGCGATAAATGGTCTTCAGTTAATCGTGTTAACCGAACATAAAAACATTAAGAAATCGGTCGTGGTGCCTGTTAATCAAATTAATAATTTCCAACTGAGATATGCACAACCTAGACATTACGGATGGACAATACCGCTGTTTACAGGCTTTACGGTTCTACATGGATTTTTTGCAATATTTACTGCACCTCTAAATCTGGTCGGTACAATCATTGTGACTGTCAGTGGGGAAGATGCTTTTATGTATAACGAAAAACAATTGTCGTACACTGATTTAAAAATGTTTGCAAGATTTCCACAAGGGATTCCTCCAAACGTAGATGTTGAAAATATAAAATAAAGCAATGAATAAAAAACACATTTTGGCTAAGGTTATCCTGTTAGGTCTCATTTTTCTGCAGGTTACCAGTCAGGGACAAATCCAACAAGTAAAAACTACATCATATGAGACTTTTAAGTTTCAGGAACAGGATATTACTCAGATTCAACAAGGATATAAAGATGGTCGTTTTACCATTAAAGAGGTCGTGCAGGCATATCTGAACAGGATTGCAGAAATTGATAAAAATGGACCACACCTTAATTCGATTATTGAAATCAATCCGGACGCTATTAAGATTGCGGAGCAATTAGATAAAGAGATGAAGGCCGGGAAAAGCAGAGGGCCACTTCATGGCATTCCTGTATTATTGAAAGATAATATCGATACCCATGATAAAATGTCTACTACAGCAGGTTCAAGGGCTTTAAAGGGTTCACATCCACTTCAGGATAGTTATGTTGCAATGAAGTTAAGAGAGGCTGGCGCAATTATCATCGGGAAAGCCAATTTGAGCGAGTGGGCTAATTTCCGTGGTGAGATGTCTTCAAGTGGGTGGAGTGGAATGGTTGGTCAGACCAAGAACCCGTATATCCTCACCAGAAACCCTTGTGGTTCAAGCTCAGGGTCGGCAGTAGCCGTTTCTGCTAATCTGACGATGTTGGCAATCGGTACAGAAACGAATGGGTCCATTGTTTGTCCTTCAAATAATAATGGTATTGTTGGCATCAAGCCTACCGTAGGTCTTATCAGCCGTTCAGGAGTAGTTCCAATTTCCTCAACTCAAGACACCCCTGGACCGATGGCACGTACGGTCAGAGATGCCGCTATTTGTCTGGGAGCAATGGTTGGTGTGGATCCTGCTGATGAAAAGACATTGGCAAGTGAGGGTAAATATTATAAAGATTACACCCAGTTCTTAAAAAAGGATGGTTTAAAAGGGAAACGGATTGGTCTCTATATGACTCCTATGGGGAAAAACTTCAAGGTGGATGCACTGATGAACAAGGCAATAGCTTTTATAAAGAGTAAAGGTGCCGATATTGTTGAACTTCCTGATCTTAAGACTGATAGTGTTGATGCTGCCTCATTAACTATTATGGTTTATGAATACAAAGATGGACTGAATAAATATTTTAAATCGTTAGGACCTAATGCCCCGATAAAAAGTATCGAAGACTTGATCGCTTTTAATAAAAAAGATCCCATCGAAATGAAATATTACAATCAAAAATATCTTGATGATGCTCAGAAAAAAGGAGATCTGACTTCAAAAGAATATCAGGATGCTTTGGCTAAAATGAATAAAGGCATGAGAGACGATGGAATAGACCGGGTCATGAATAAATATAATCTGGATGCAATTGTTGCTGAAACTGGAAATCCTGCCTGGCTTACAGACTGGACCAATGGTGACAACGTTCAGGTTGACAGCTCATCACCTGCCGCTATTGCCGGATATCCAAATATTACAGTGCCAATGGGATTTATTGATGAACTACCGGTCGGGATTTCTTTTTTCGGAAGGGCATGGAGTGAGCCGGTATTACTGGAAATAGCCTATTCATATGAACTCGGAACTAACGTTCGCAAGGCTCCAAGGTTTCTAACATCGGCTTATTAATGTTAATTTTAAAATCTATACGATAAACTGAACCGATCCTTTAGCGCCTTTATAAACAGAAAGTTCATACTTAAATGTTTCAATTCCGGATACTTTAGGATAAAAGCCGATATGCTTACTAAAAGCAGCAAAATACAAGAACAATTGTCCTTATACTTTTCTTAATACAGCCTCCAGATCTTCAAATTTAGCGATATAGTCATCCATTGAACGGCGAATAATTTCATGTGCCTCGTCAGCTCCAAAAGTCTGTGCTATCTCAACATTCCGGTGTACTCCGGGAAGGTCTTTATAGGTGAGGAAATAATGTTTTAAACGTTCTACCACCAAAGTAGGACAGTCATTGATATCCTTGTATTCACCATAAACAGCATCGTGAGCAAGCACTGCTATAATCTTATCATCCGATTCGTTTCCATCTAACATTCTGAATCCGCCAATAGGTATGGCTCTAACTAAAATATCGCCATGTGAAATCGTTTTCTCTGTTAATATACAAATGTCGATGGGGTCGCCATCACCTTTGATTTCTGTTTTGCCTGAACGCTCCATGCAATAATCAGCCACTGATTTCCCGCTTAGCGTTTGAGGAAGAAAACCATAGAGAGCAGGGATGGTGTTTGAATATTTTTGTGGGCGATCTATTCTCAGATATCCACTTGCTTTGTCCACTTCATATTTTACTGTATCAGTAGAAACCATTTCTACAAAACAGGTTAATTCAAAAGGCGCATTCTCTCCCAATTCAACTCCATGCCATGGATGTGATTTATAGCGTAGGCCCATAAGTTTTCCTATTGGGTCCATAATTTTATTCGGCATACTTATTTTTCCTTTTATTTATGTTATTTAATAACAATCATTAACTGCTTAATCAACCAGTTTTTACATAAAATGTTTAATCTCAAAAATTCTTCCTTCAAGATATTTATTATTGCGTTTGTGATTACGCCAATTCATTTTTGGCAATAACACACTATATTTACAGACTCCTTCGTTAAAGAAAATGAATCTACAATGGTACTCCCCATTCTCTAGACCACTTTTAGTGGTTCTTAAAATATTCTTCAAAGTTAATTAATAAATGATGATCCCAATATTCAAAATTATACCTGAAAAGAAATTGGTTGGCAAGTGCATAAAAATGACACTGGCTGGCAATAAAACTTTCGAATTGTGGCAAAGTTTTATGTCAAGGCGTAAAGAGATCAGGAATATTCTGACTAATGAATTGTTTTCAATACAAGTCTATGATCCATCTTTAGATTTTAAAGATTTTAACCTTGAGACTGTACATGAAAAATGGGCAGCTGTTGAAGTTTCAGACTTTGATGTAATCCCGGATGAAATGGAACCCTTTACCTTACCAGCCGGACTTTATGCTGTCTTTTTATACAAAGGAAACCCTAACGACTTTGCGAAAACGTTCCATTACATTTTTGGAATCTGGTTACCTGCATCTGATTATCTTTTAGACACAAGACCCCATTTTGAAATATTGGGTGAAAAATATAAGAACAATGATCCGGATTCAGAAGAAGAGGTCTGGATTCCGATTAAACTGAAAAAATAAAGAGGGTGGCCACAAGGACCACCCCTACATTTATATCAGACGGTTTTTCACAAACTTACTTCTTAGCCGGGAAGTAAAAACTGTTTAAAAACTCATATCGTTTTTCCAGATCACTATTGGTTGTTAAATGGGTATTCACATCAATTTGCATAACCGGAGGTACTGGCTGATTGTTGATTGCAGGCCAAACCGGTACACCCAATCCATTGGGATCTCCTGTTTTAACAAAATTCAGATAAAAAGATTGGAATACCTCTGAAACCTTATAATCTTCAGGTTGCCAGTCGAAAGCCCTGTTTGTAGACAGGTTTCCCATCGCATATTCTATATCAGATGAATGTACAGCACCGGATGCCCTGACCTTTTTATCTCCTGTTGCATTGGCAACCCATGGACGGGGCAGGCAATAATGATAACGGAATACCGGTTTCCCACCTGTCTTTTTCTGCATATCAGTCCATTTCCAGGTGCTGAAAGCAATCCATGTATCAGAGGCTAAATCTGTGGCAGCAGCTGTCACAGAGGCATCATTTGAAACCTGATACAATGTAGCTACCAGGTCAGCCTTATCCCCAAAAGTAGTTTTCACAGACTCTTTGAAATTAGCTACTGTTGCCTCCTTGTTTCTCAATAAACTAGTGTAGTTCTGTTCCTGAGTATTCCATCCAATCAATACCGGTATTTTTGCCTGTTCTCCATTTGCAAAGATTTCTACCGGTGCTTTAGGCAAAAAGTAACCATCGATAACAGTACCGAACCTGCCTTTTGCATCCAGTAGTTTTTCTGCAGGAATAGCCCTGAGACTTTCAAGGGTTTCTGCATTGAGACTTTTTGCAACGTTCTGTCCATTTGTCTCGGCCTGTGCCAATGGAACAGGTGAAAGGGCACCCATTAAAGAACCACTGGATCCAATAGCCCCTGCGATTAGATTCTTTGACAACGGAGAACACATCAATCCACTCACTGATATCGAACCTGCAGATTCTCCTGCAATGGTTACTTTTTTTGGATCTCCTCCAAATGCTGCAATATTAGCTTTTACCCATCTCAATGCTGCTACCTGATCCAAAAAGCCATAATTACCCGAGGCGTGATTTGGAGACTCCCTTGTTAATTCCGGATGTGAAAAGAAGCCAAATATGCCGAGGCGATAATTTGCAGTGATTGCAATTATCCCTTTCCGAGCAAGTGTTTCTCCTGCATAACGCTGTTCACAACCACTGCCTGTTGTCAATCCGCCTCCGTAAAAGTAAACCAGCACCGGCAACTTTTCAGTGCCCTTAACAGCAGGTGTCCAGACATTCAGATAAAGGCAATCTTCACTTACTTTCTCTGAAAGAAAAATCATATCGCTGTATAATTGTTTTTGCATGGGCCGATCTCCAAACTTATCAGCTTTTCTAACACCATCCCAGTTCGTTACAGGTTGTGGTTCTTTCCATCTTAACGGGCCAACCGGTGGGGCTGCAAAAGGAACCCCTTTAAATATTTTTATTCCGGAGTCATCAGTCCCTTCAATAACACCATTGACGGTTTTAACTTTCGGTGCATCACTGCTTAACTGTGCAAAAGTTTTGAAATTCATTGACAATAATGTCAATATTAAGAATAGACTTAGTTTGTTCATGAAAAGGGATTTTTTTAAAAATGTCTTTTGCATCGACTCAAAACGCTAATGCAGGGTAAAGTTATGAAACTATTTAGATTCAAGAAACTTATTTATCTTTGGCTATTGATGTTTAAACAATAACCCAAAAGACTATGATAAAATATCTTACTTTTATTGTCCTATTACTCCCATTATTCGCATTCAAGAGTGATAAAAAAGCATATCAATTATTTGATCCAAAAGGAAAAGAAACAGAATATTCTAAGCTTCTGGATGCAGCCAAAGATGCAGACATTATTCTTTTCGGTGAGCAGCACGACAATCCCATCGATCATTGGATGGAACAGGAACTAACCAAAGATCTTTATGCTATTAAAAAGGGAAACCTGATCCTCAGTGCAGAAATGTTTGAGGCTGATGACCAGATCAATGTTAATGAATACCTTTCGGGTGATTCATCGGAAAAGACTTTTAAAGAAGAATCCAAGTTATGGACCAACTTCCCCAGTGATTATAAGCCATTGTTAGATTTTGCAAAGAAAAACAAGCTTCGTTTTATTGCTGCCAATATTCCAAGGCGTTATGCCAACCTGGTTTATACCAAAGGATTACTCAAGCTTGATAGCGTAGATAATGAAGCCAAAAAGTGGATCTCTCCGCTGCCGATTCTCTATGACAGTACCTTGCAGTGTTATGCCGATATTTTCAAACAGGCCATGGGTCATGGTGGACAAAACCTGCCCAAGGCACAGGCCATTAAAGATGCAACCATGGCATATTTCATTCTGAAGAATTTCTCTGCCGGAAAGACCCTGATCAACTACAATGGTTCATACCATAGCGATCATCATCAAGGCATAGAATGGTATCTCCGGAAAGCGAATCCTGCATTAAAGATCTTGACCATCGGTTCTACTGAGCAAGACTCAGTTGATGAATTAGAGAAGGATAATTTAGGTCTGGCCAATTTTATTCTTTGCACACCTACTTCGATGAGTAAATCATATCGGCCTTAGAAATAAAATTCCAGTGTATCAAATTGCGTATTATTACATGAATAAATGGTTGCAGAACTTTGCATTCCGGATTCAATTCATTTTTTACTATTTTTGTAATCAAATGAATAAAAAAGTAAAGAAGGTCGTAGATCAAATATCATCAATCCTTGTTTCTGGCATTGATGCTAAGCAAGTATACCTTTTCGGATCGTATGCTAAAGACACTGCGAATCAGGAGAGTGATATTGATATTTTTGTAGTTGCAGACCTTAGCGGGAAAAAGAAAATAGAAATCACCCAACAAGCACGCCGTTTGCTTTTAAAGAAAATTTTTATGCCGGTTGATATTTTAGTTTGTGATAGTATTGACTTCGAAAACAGGAAAGACAATCAAACCACATTTGAACATATAATTGCAACGGAAGGGCAAAAAATTTATGGATAAGAAAAGTGATGGATTCTCTTGGTTCGAATATGCTGAAAATGATTTTGAAGCAGTTAGAATCCTTTCGGCACAATTGAAACCATAATATGAGATAGTATGCTATCACTGCCAACAATGTGCAGAAAAATTGTTAAAAGGATATATTGCTTCTAATAATGGACGATTACAGAAAACACACGATTTAGTAGTTCTTTGTGAAACATGTTCTACTTTCGATCCAGACTTTGAGGCGATTATAAACCAATGTAGCGACTTGACCATTTATGCCTCTGAAGTAAGATATCCTAACTTATTGGAAATAGAAAGTTACCACATGATTAAAGCAATTGAAAATGTGGAAATTATTAGAGAATTCGTTACACATAAACTATCATCATAAAAGGTTCCTGACCCTTTTTTTTTTCAGTTAATAGTCTAAGAACAGAATAAAGGAGGGGCTTAAAAGAAACGGTATCACCCATTATTTCCTGTAAAATAAATAGTGACTCCATTTACTACTGGATTTTACTTTTTGATTTCTTTATCTTTGTATAAAACTGAAGAGTATGAAATCTATTGAAATAATTAAGAATAGACTGATTGATAAGATACTCACCATAAAAAATCAGGAATTTCTTACAGCATTAGATAAGCTGATTGATTCTTCTTCAACAGTATCTAAAGTCCCGTTATCTGAAGAACAAAAACTTATGTTGTTAATGAGTGAGGAAGATTTAAGAGAAGGACGATTGATCACTCAGGAGGATTTAGATAAAAACGATCTTTCATGGCTAAAAGAACAATCATCGGGAAGAAAACGGATTTCCCCAATACACGAGTAATCACACTTGGCCATTATAGTATTTTTTACAAATACAATAATGAGCAAATAATCATCATGAGCTTCTGGGACAATAGGCAAGACCCTCAAAAATTAATCATTTTATTAAAGACCTAGCCTTAAACAATGTTATTAACAATTAGGAAGTGGGATTAGAAATAAGTGTTGTCGTCAGAAATGATACCTGGCACCATTTCTTCTATTAGCTCCAAATTTGAAACAATGAAAAACCGAAAATAATTTAAATAAAATCCGAAACAGATTCACGAAGTCATAAACCTGGACGTATTAATCCCATGCTAATCCGTATCTGTCTCCCCCTCTGGAATCGGGAAACACCGCAGACAACTACCTTATCGCTCCCTATCTAATGATTCTTGCAGGATAATATTATCATTATCATTGAATTTTCAATCATTCATGTTCTAATGTTTATAGTAACAAATAAAAATTCCTTTTTTACAATTCTTCATTGGAGGCCACAATTTGTGACTTCCAATGAAGATTCATACGGGCTGCTATGATTGTGTTTATTCCTATTGATAAAGACATTGGCCAGGTTGACCTTGGTGATTTTATTCAGGTTCCGGTAGGTTTCTGTTTATTTCAACCGAAAAGGATACCAGTATACTTGCTTTCAATAAACTCATGATCCAACCTTAGTTCAACGGTAAGGATGATTCAAATGCTTTAAAACGGGTATCCAGATCTTTTATCAATTGGGCCTTAACTGCATTGTCATTGATAAAACTGTAAGTAATACTGTTGTATACAAACTGCTTGATGTCAGCGTAGGTGATGTTTTTATATCGCTTGGCAAGGATCACATATTGTTCGGTCATATTGGTTCTCAGGATCCCTGCGTCATCAGTGCTGATCACGATGGGAACGCCGAATTCTTTGTAAAGCGTTATCGGGTGACGGTCATCTTTTACCTTTAGGATGAACTCATTGCTGGTCAGGTTGATCTCGATCGGGATTTTATTCTTGCTCATGTAACGCAGCAGATCATAACAGTTTTCCTCATAGGCCATGTCCACACCATGACCGATGCGATTGGCTCCGGCAATATGGACCGCGGCATTGATATGCCAGGTGAGTTCTTCTGGCTGAACCAGTCCCAGGGTGAGTTCTCCGGCATGGAGGGTGTACTTCACATTGGGATAGCGCGAATGACAATACTTGAACATGAGCATGTGTAGTCCGTAATCCTTCATCGAGACTTCACCATCTTCGGGAGAAACGATGTTTACACCTGCAACCAGGGGACTGGAGTCTGCCGAGATAAAACTTACGGTCAGGGCTTTAAAGAGGTCAACCGGTTCCATAAATCGCAATACAAAATTCTGATACCGCATCGTGAAATGATCATCATCGATCTTCAGGCTGGTGTGAAGTTTTCCGATAAAATCTGTATTAAATTTCTCCGCGTCTTCTTTAGCGCCTCTTTGAAGAAAGGCATTATAGAGGGTGTCAAACACCAACATGATTGCTTTTTCGTCTTTAGCCAATGCAAGCTGATGTAACCTGAGATTATATTTGTTAAGGTCTTCGCTCTTCATTTCAAAGATCACCGGTGTGACCTGTGTTTCGATATAGCTCACATTTTCTTTAACAGCCCTGTTTTTTAATTCCAATAACCCTTGTTCATAATGGCCGTCTGCAGCAGGCCAGAACTTGTCAAAGGACTCGAAGAATAATTTGTCGGAAGGATAATCCACATTGTTGTAGTCCTTTACAGACCACTTCTGCATGATCTTTTGTTTGTACTTATCCAGTTGGCCGATGTTCTCAAGCGTTGAAAACTGTTCCCAGGGACCTGCTGTTGGTCTGTATTTTGCTACGGCCATGGTTGTTGTATTCAGCCAGAAGTTTTCTGCTATGGCTTGTCTGAGAATGGGTTCAGAGTAGATAGCCCCCGCGTAATGATTGTGTAAATCACCACCCTTAGGCATCTGTGAAAAGAAAGCCGTTAAGGCTGCCTCGTTGTCCCGGATCTTTTCTAAGTATAGACTTGCATTCTGGGAGAAACCTATTTGGAGGAATAGTGTAAAAACAAGTGTGATAAAGAGTTTCATATTCAAATATTATAGTTTACGTGTAATCGGACCATGATTGTTGTAAATCCGGACCAGGATATAGAAATGGTATGGAAATTCCCCGTTAGGGGATTAATATCAATAGCAAATCCGAAACCCCACCTCTTTTCCCTTAGGGAATCAACCAATTGGCATTTATTTCCTGATGAACAAAGATAAGATTAATCGACTTATCCTTTGACATTCATGTACTAAAGACAGCATAAAAGATTCGAATTAAAAATTAACAAACCCAGTAACCGGTTCATTGAAACCTGTCAATTGAAGCCTGCAGACTAAAATGCCCGATAAGATTTGTTTAAAACACGATTGATTTGTACCTTTGTATTAAATAAATGAGTATGCCGACCTTATCTATGTTTTTCGGAATCATTATTCGAATGTATTTCGCACCAAAAGAACATAATCCACCTCATATTCATGCATATTATCAGAACTTTAAAGCGGTAATAAACATTCAAAACTGCGATATATTAAATGGAGAGCTGCCCCCTAAGCAAGTTCGTTTGGTAATTGCATGGATTGAGATTCATAAAGAAGAATTAATCGCAGATTGGGTCTTATGTCAAAATGGGGACAGGCCTTTTGCGATTGAACCATTAAAATAAATAGTTATGTATTTAGCAGTAAAGGATGTAGCAGTTGGCAATAATTATCAATTGATTCTTACATTTGAGAATGGAGAGATACGTCAATTAGATATGAATCCATATCTGGACAAAGGGATATTTAAGGAGTTGAGGGATTTGGAAATTTTTAATACCGTTAAAGTAAGCTTTGATACAATCGAATGGGCAAATGAAGCAGATTTAGACCCGGAATTTATTTACAATTACAGCGTTCGGATTTGAGTATACCGAGAAATACTCGGTATTTCAGAAATAGGGAACCCGAAATGTTATCAGGAATCTAAAATTATACAATCTTGATGCAATGATTTCTGTTGGATATCGGGTTCGACTGAATAGTTACCTTTTATTTTCTTTCTAATGGATTGTAAGGAGAGTTGTAATCTTTTTTGTCATCTGGCTTAAGAAGCACATGCATCCCCATACTAGTCATTGTCTCAATTTGCCTTACATGTAAATTCTTAATGAGTTTATTCAAATCCTTCCGTGTTGTTGATATATATTTCAAGTCGTATTTAACGATTGGGATTTTTGTTTTAAGGGATTCAATACCTGTACAGTCAAAAATATAATAATTCTGAACGTCGTTGGCTTTTAGGATTAAACCGGGTAGCCCCCCTAATTTCCATGGGCCATTATCTATAGGTATTTCTGTAGTAAACCACGCTTCATATTGCCGCCCAAGGATGGTAGTTGTTGCTTTTTTGCATGAGTACGAGAGTATCACCATCGATTCATTTGTTATATTCCAGTTTAATACAGGAATATCCTCCTCATAGATGTAACCTTTCCTAAGAATATTTGTTATTATGGTTTCCTTTTTTGTTTTGAAATTTTTAAAAATTTCTGTGCCACCAAGCCCCCGGCCTTCAATCGATTCAATTACCGTTCCATTGGCTGTTTTGATTAACTTGGGATCAAGCTGGACAAAGAATTTAGATTCATTATTACCAATGAGCAAAACCAACTGATTCTTCAGTGGTGAGTCAAGTTTAGTCGAGTCCGGAACAAAAGTTAAATCGTAAGAAAACTTGTACTTTGCCGAATCAAGCACAGTGTATTTATCCCACGGAAGAGGCCACGTATTCATTGGACTTTGTGCATAGCTACTATGATGAATAATACCTATCATCATCAAACAAAGACTGTTTAAAATAAATTGTTTCATTGGTGTTATTCTTTTTCTATCGGGTTATAAGGTAATTCTTGAAATTTAAGTTCTTCTAGTGCACCAGTTGATTCATGAAAAACTAAAAATTTTTCCCCTAGTGCCTTAAGAAATGGAATGGTGTTTTTGTGATACTTTTCTTCAAGCTGATTGTATTCTTCTCTTTTTAATTCCTTATAGGGTATATCGTAGAATTTTACCAATTCTCTTTTACTTAAGGTTTCTATACCCGAACATACGAAGATATAATGGTTCTGTATATCTGAAATTTTAAGTATTAAGCCGGGTAGCCCTCCGAACTTCCAGGGGCCATTATTAATAGGGATCTTTGTTGTAAACCAGGCTTCATATTTTCTGCCCCTGAAGGTAGTAGTCGCTTTTTGGCAGGGGTATGTTAATATGACCTGAGTTTCATTAAGAAGTGTCCACACCATTTGAGGAAGAGTTTCCTTATATAAAAAACTTACATGAAAGTCAGTATTCAAATCCGTTGCAGTTAGTTTATTGTTTTGGAAATCTTTATAGATCTCAATACCAAGTGTACCTTTTGGCACCCCTTTAAGCACTCCTTGGTTAAGCTTATTTCTTTCAACTTTTAGATTATTACTATGGTCAACATACTGTTGGCTGAAATATTTTGAGGTATGCCTACCTATCAATAATGTTTCTATATCAGTATATTCTTTATTAGATGCAGATGTATCTTTAATATAAGTTAAGTTGTAAGTAATTTTTATGTTTGCCGAGTCTAATATTTTATACTTTTCCGGTAAACGTGGTGACGGCAAAAAAAATTGTTGAGCTTGCAAATCTGTCAATTGCATAATAAACAACAAAATAAACAAAACTTGTTTCATAATTATATGATTTAAAAAACGAAAAACTTTAACAACAGGCAACATTTTATCCTCACGCTTTCCATATTTATCAATCCTTTTCTATTGGATTAAAAGGTAATTGCTGAAATGTTAGATATTTATCAGTAGCCATATCATACACCCCACTTCCGAGTGCTTTATAAAAAGGAATTGTGTTTTTATGGAATCTCTTTACAAATTGGTTGTAATCCTCCCTTTTTAACTCTTTATACTCAAGGGTATAAAATTTGATTGGTTCTTTTATTCGCAGTGATTCAATACCCGTACATTCAAAAACATAATTGTTTTGTTTATCCGAAATTTGTAAGATGAGTCCAGGCAGCCCCCCAAATTTCCAGGGCCCGTTATTTATTGGGATCTTTGTAGTAAACCAGGCTTCATATTTTCTGCCCCTAAAGGTTGTCGTGGCTTTCTGGCATGGATACGATAATATAGTTTGGTTTTCATTAAGTATTGTCCATGTTATTTGAGGAGAATCTTCTTTATATAAAAAACTTGAACCCAAGTCAGATTTCAAATCTGTCACAGTTAGTTTATTGCCAATAAAATCCTTAAATATTTCTATACTTAAAGTACCACGGGGAGCATTAGGTATCGATTTTTTGTTTAATTGTTTGATATATTTGTTGTACTCAACATACTGCTGGCTAAAATATTTTGAAGTGTGCTTTCCTATCATTAATACCTGTAAATCAGTATATTTAGTATTCAATTGAGTTGTATCTTTAATATAAGTTAATTTATAGGAAACTTTCAGAGAAGCTGAATCCAGTGTTCTATATTTATCAAAATTTAAAAAATTCCTTGGTGCCCAAAATTGTTGAGCTTGCAAATCTGTCAATTGCATAATAAACAACAAAATAAACAAAATATTTTTCACAATTATATGATTTTAAAAACTAAAAACTTTAGCAACAGGAAACATTTTATCCTCACGCTTTCCATATTTATCAATTCTTTTCTAATGGATTATAAGGTAATTGAATACTTGTTTTTTCTTTCGATCCCGCCCACCGTCCTAATGCTTTATAATAAGCAATTATGTTTTTATGGAATCTTTTTACAAATTGGTTGTAATCTTCCCTTTTTAACTCTGTATAATTAAGGGTATAAAATTTGATTGGTTCTTTTACTACCAGTGATTCAATACCCGTACATTCAAAAACAAAATTGTTTTGTGTATCCGAAATTTGTAAGATTAATCCTGGCAGCCCACCGAATTTCCAGGGTCCGTTATTTATTGGGATCTTTGTAGTAAACCAGGCTTCATATTTTCTGCCCCTAAAGGTTGTCGTGGCTTTTTGACAAGGATATGATGTTATAGTTTGGTTTTCATTAAGTATTGTCCATGTTGTTTTAGTGAAATCTTCTTTATATATAAAGCTTAGATCCATATGAGTTACCAAATCTGTCACAGTTAGTTTATTACTATTATAATCCTTAAATATTTCTATACCTAAAGTACCTCCTTTAGGACTAGGGAATGCTTCTTTGTGTAATTTATATAATTGTTTGATATATTCGTTGTACTCAGCAAACTGCTGGCTAAAATATTTTGAAGTATGCTTACCAATCAATAATACCTCTAAATCAGTAGATTTATCATCAGATTTAATTGTATCTTTAATATAAGTTAATTTATAGGATACTTTCAAATAAGCTGAATCCAGCGTTTTATATTTATCCATAGAAAATAATCCATAAGGTCCGTAATAACTTTGAGCCGCCGAATAAACCCAAGATGTTATAAATAATAATACAAATAAATAATATTTCATATAAGCTCCTGTTCTTTTATTGTTTTTAATTTCCATGGTTTTTACTTTCTTTGGATGGATATTGTAAGAAAATCTGCAGGTTATTTTTGCAGATAAAAAAATTGGATGTTAACTTTTTTCCATTTTCCGTTATCGTTAATCTTTTTCTATAGGGTTATAAGGAATGCTTTCAAATTCAATTTCTTCCGATTTACCGTTTTGACCCAAAACAATTACTTTTCTACCTTGTGCCTTAATAAAAGGAATGGTGTTTTTGTGGTACTTTATTATGAGCTGATTGTATTCTTCCCTTTTTAATTTTTGATAAGGTATGTCGTAAAATTTCACAGGTTCTTTTTTGCTTAAGGTTTCTATACCCGTACATTCAAAGATATAATGGCTTCGGGTATCTGAAACTTTAAGGATTAAGCCGGGAAGCCCACCGAACTTCCAGGGGCCGTTATTTATAGGGAGCTTTGTTGTAAACCAGGCTTCATATTTTCTGCCCCTGAAGGTAGTGGTTGCTTTTTGGCAAGGGTACGTTAATATGTCCTGACTTTCATTAAGAAGTGTCCACTCCATTTGAGGAAGAGCTTCCGAATATAAAAAACTTGTGCGGAAGTCAGTATTCAAATCCGTTGCAGTTAGTTTATTGTTTTGGAAATCTTTATAAATCTCAATACCAAGTGTGCCTTTTGGTACTCCTCTTATCACTGGCTGGTTTAATTGATTTCTTTCAACTTTTGCATTATTACTATGGTCAACAAACTGTTGGCTGAAATATTATGAGGTATTCATACCGATCAATAAAGTCTCTAAATCATTATATTTATCGTTCGTTTTAGTCGAGTCTTTTAGATAAGTTAAGTTGTAAGTTATTTTTATATTTGCCGAGTCCAATACTTTATACTTTTCCGGTAAACCTGGTGATGGTCTTAAATATTGTTGAGCTTGCAAATCTGTCAATTGCATAATAAACAACAAAATAAACAAAACTTTTTTCATAATTATATGATTTAAAAAACGAAAAACTTTAACAACAGGCAACATTTTATCCTCACGCTTTTCATAATCAGAATAGAAATCGCCATACCCACAATAGGTACAATTTAAATTACATGAATCTGTTATTTCAAATGTAATTTGCGGTGTATTAGCAAGAAAGGATTCTATGTCTTCACTTTTTAAGTATTGTTGTATGATATGTGTCATGTTCATGTGTTAATTGTATGTAAAACAATTAGTATCAAATATGTATTAATCTCCTTACCTCAATTCAATTGGATTGTAAGGTATTTTTGTTTCAGTGTGTTCTAAAGTTCTACCATCTGGAGTTCTAACTTTAACCCCAAAGCTTTTAGAGAATTCAACATAATTATTATGATACCTAAAATATAATTTATTCAAATCTTTCCGATCTATGGGTGTATAATCAAGTTGATATAATTTGATCGGTTCTTTTTTCTTCAAAGATTCTATTCCTATACATTCAAAGATGTAATTTTGCTGAAGGTCTGATACTTTAAGAATAATACCAGGTAAACCGCCAAATTTCCAAGGCCCATTCCCTATTGGAATTCCCATTGTGAACCATGCAGTATAATCTCTTCCTCGGAATGTTGTAGTTGCTTTTTGGCAAGTGTAGGATAAAATTGTTTCAGAATCCATACTGATTTTCCAATTTTGATCAGGAATTGCTTCTTCGTAAAGATAATTCCCTCTAACCGAAGTCCCCAAGTCTGTGACTGTGAATTTTTCAGGTGGATAATTTTTAAATACCTCATAACCAAATCCATCTCCATTAGTTGGGATAGATCTAGCTCCTTCTTGCAATAATTTCTGAATACGCTTATTGTAATCAAAAACATATTGACTAAAATATTTAGATATTTTTGCACCAATCAGTAATACCTGCATATCTGTGACCGTAGTTTTTTTAGGATTCAATGTATCCTTAATGCAAGTCAACTTATAAGTAAATTTTAGATATGCTGAATCTAAAACCTTATACTTATCCATTCGGACATAATGAGGAGAGAAATATTGAGCATCGATTTTTAATGGTGACGAAAATAATAATAAAATAAATAAAATATTTTTTTTCATAATATACATTTTTATAAATTTAGCAGGAATTAAAAGGGGGATTCATTACAAAATGCAGTATATTCGCGGTCAAATTTGTAATACTTAAAATAAATATTGTGCGTATATATTTTTAATCCCCCTTCAATTTATTTAGTTAATTATAAAAACACTAAATTGTACCAGTATTGATTATATAACAGGGGGAATTTGAACTATCATATCCAGGAGTCGCGTACCCTCCATCACCCACTAAATAATTGGCATCACAGTTGGCGTCTATACTTATTCCATTTTGATCAGTATATAGACATCCACAAAAGCAATTCCGACCGATACCCCCTTTAACTGCTTTCATTTCTCGATTAGATAAATTTTCTTTTTCTAATGAATTCAATTTTAATTTATTTAATTTATTTAATTTATTTATTATTTAAGTAATGGTGTATTAGCCCTAAATAACCGAGCTTTTTTATGTTAATTTTTTATTTATTTTTGTCATCGGACAAACTCCTGATGGTGATCATTATACCGAAGGAAATAAGACACTGTATATGCAAATAGGCAGTGTTTTTTTAATTTTCAAGGG
>Ga0209125_1000378_pt1 | contig 60418 bp, 39 predicted proteins | sample BarGraIncub1131A_FD_184503 | JGI IMG/M metagenome (GOLD analysis project Ga0209125, IMG submission 184503) | Arctic peat soil microbial communities from Barrow, Alaska - Barrow Graham LP Incubations 11-31A (SPAdes) (version 2) | ecosystem: Environmental > Terrestrial > Soil > Wetlands > Peat... | reverse complement strand
CTTTCTTAACGCTTCGCTAAAAGTTATTTCCCGTAATCAACAATGGTTGCATTATCATTATCATAATTTTTAAAATTTAAATGAAAAACTAAGTAATAAAACGGTCAACGTTATTCAGGCATCAACAACCGACTACCAACTACCGACTACCAACTACCGACTAGTGACTATTGACTACCGACTACCAACTGCAAAAAAATAAATAAATGAAAGACTTTACCCTACATACCTACCAAAAATTACTGTCTGCCATTAAGGATGCCGGATACAATTTTTTCACCTTTGAGGACTGGTGTAAAGGGAATGCATCGGGTCGTTATGTCATTTTGCGTCATGATGTTGATCTGAAAGCAGCCAATTCATTGATTACTGCTCAAATGGAAGCTTCAATGGGAATACGGGCAACATACTATTTCCGAATAGTACCTCAAAGTAATCAACCCGGAATAATTCAATCTATAGCCGGTCTTGGACATGAAATAGGGTATCATTACGAAGATTTATCGTTGTTCCATGGTGAGACGGAGAAAGCGATCGAGCATTTTAACAGGCAATTAAATCATTTCAGGCAGTTTTATCCTGTCAAAACCATATGCATGCATGGTAGCCCTACCTCTAAATGGGATAATCGTGATCTTTGGAAAAAGTATGATTACCGAAATTATGGCATTATTGGCGAACCTTATCTGGATTTTAATAAGAATTCGGATTTTAATTCCCAATATAAATATTTTACGGACACGGCACGTATGTGGGATGGCGATGCTTTTAATTTAAGAGACAGTTTTTCTGTAAACAATGGAAGCATACCGATAGACTTACTATACCGGAATGAAATTAATTCACGGGGAAAGGATAATGCAACTGAAAGTTTAAAGATTCATTCAACGTTGGAATTTATAAATTGGTTGAAAATGATGCCATCTGAAAATGTCATCATGATTACGACACATCCTCAACGCTGGACAAATAAACCTGTTGAATGGATTCTGGAATTATTGAAACAAAATATCAAGAACCGGATCAAAAAAATCCTGGTAAATAAGAAAAGAAAATTCAATAATTCAAAATAATTTATCACATGAATCCTGGCGGAAATTAGTTTTGTTTTCTTAAGAGCTTTAGTAACTAATTACTTATAAGCAATTTTTAAATGGTGATTTTTATATTCCTTCGGTATTTAACAGCAATCAAAAAAAATAATAACAATCTTTGCTAAAAACGACTAAAAATCAATCGTAAACTGCCATAATTTATATTATATTTGCACAAAGAAACGTGTAAAAAGCATAAGTATACAAAAATTGTTGTTTTTCTGACAAAAGTGATTGTAGTAAATGCAGGTATTATAAAATTAATAAATAATTAACTATGAAAATATTCTACAAACCGGCATATTTTTATTTAATTATTGATATTTTAATTCTGATTTTCAGTTTATATGTCGTTTTAGATTTATTTCCACTTACTACCCACACACCTTTCGAAAAATACTTTAAACCATCGATCATTTATGTGATCTTCTGGATTGTTTTTTCGTATTTTCTAAAAAGATATAAACCATTAAAAAAACAAATACTACTCCAGATTACGTTACGTTTATTTTATGTGTGCGTTGCAAATTTCATCGTGTTTTACGCATTGATATATTTCTTTTTTAAACCATATTCCGGATTTGTTCTGTTAACTTTAATTGCCGGTACCTTTAATGTTAACTATATATTTATTTCCCTTTATTTTGCTTACAGATTTGCAATAGATTATAATGAAATCACACTTCAACCGGCTAAAGAAAGAATAAATGCTGTTGTCAAGCCATCAATACCATTAGATGAAGATAGTTATAAACTGCTCAAAAAAACAATTAAAACTCATTCAAGTGACAAGGGCCTGAGATTTTTGCAGAAACATGTTGATTTATCAGATAGTAATACTATGGTTTTCGTAACCAATGAAATTGCGAACCTTCAAATGAAACCAAGTTACCAGTATTCAACCATTATTCAACTGGAGAAGTTGAATAATGTCATGAATATAAATAAAAAGCTATACGTCATTAATGAGAAATTACCGGATTATGGCATTTTTGTGTGTTGTTTTGAATCAAAAAGTACACGCAAGAAAAAGATCATTAACACGATTCCAAAAGGTGTAAATTATATTTTTTATTTTTTCTATTTTCTGTTTAAACGCGTAATGCCAAAAGTGTTTTTTACACGTCGTTTATATTATTTCATTACAGGAGGTAAAAATCGTATTCTATCGAAAGCTGAAGTACTTGGAAGGTTATATTGTTTTGGTTTTAAAGTTATACTGATTAAGAAAGTCGGACAGCTGACCTATATAATTTCTCAACGTTACAAAGAACCTGAAGTATTTCAAAAACGGAATTACGGAACCTTAATCCGCTTGAGAAGATACGGTGAACAACAAAAATCGATTGAAGTATATAAAATCAGAACCATGCATCCTTACTCTGAATATATTCAGAGTTATATTTATGACCGGAATAGTATCAATTGCGATGGAAAATTCAATAAAGATATACGGATAACAACATTGGGTCGTTTTATGCGTAAGTATTGGTTGGATGAATTGCCAATGATCCTGAATGTCTTAAAAGGGGAAATGAAACTGGTGGGTGTACGCCCATTGAGCAGGCACTATTTTAATTTATACAGTACAGAGTTACAAGAAAAACGTATAAAATTCAAACCCGGTTTATTACCTCCCTTTTATGCTGATATGCCACAATCGCTGGATGAGATTCAGCAATCGGAAATGAATTATCTGATAGCTTGTGAAACCAACGGTGAATTTAAGACAGATGTAAAATATTTTCTGGTGATCCTAAAAAATATCATCATCAAGAAGGCAAGAAGCAGTTGATGTGTTGATGTGATGATGTGATGATGTGGTGATGTGGTGATGTGATGATGTGATGATGTGGTGATGTGATGATGTGGTGATGATATGATAATTTGATGATGAGATGATAAAGAAATATTGGAAATGGATAATTGAATTTGATTAAAGATAAAAATGCCTTGAAATTGAAATTAGTGTAATTCGTATAAATTGTATAATTAGATATTATGGAAGAAGAAAAAATCACAGGCCTGCCCGAAAATGCTTCGAGGGAGCTAAAAGAAGGTGAAGTATACAAACCGTTGCTCTCTCCCGATAAAAATTATCCTGAAGTTAATGCGCGTTCTGTTTCCTGGGGATTGCTTATGGCAGTTCTCTTTTCAGCGGCTGCAGCTTACCTTGGATTGAAGGTTGGACAGGTTTTTGAAGCTGCTATTCCCATTGCTATCATTGCAGTTGGACTGTCATCAGCATCCAAACGAAAAAACGCGTTGGGTGAAAATGTCATCATTCAGTCTATTGGAGCCAGTTCGGGTGTCGTGGTGGCAGGTGCTATATTTACCCTTCCGGCATTGTATATTTTACAGGCAAAATATCCGGATATTTCTGTCAGCTTTATGCAGGTATTCCTTTCATCGTTATTGGGTGGAGTTTTAGGGATATTGTTCCTGATTCCTTTCCGTAAGTTTTTTGTATCGGATATGCATGGTAAATATCCTTTTCCGGAAGCTACTGCTACCACGCAGGTATTGGTATCGGGAGAAAAAGGGGGCGATCAGGCAAAGCCGCTTATCATGGCAGGAATCATTGGTGGATTATATGATTTTATCATCGCTACATTCGGTACCTGGGCTGAGACTTTTACCTCACGGGTTTTGCCATTTGGAACTGAAATTGCCTCCAAGGCTAAAGTCGTATTTAAAATTAATGTGGGTGCTGCCGTTTTAGGATTAGGTTATATCGTCGGGTTGAAATATGCCACCATCATTTGTGCCGGTTCGGCTTTAATATGGTTTGTATTCGTGCCTATTATGCCACTTCTCAGTGACAACCTGATTCATCTGCTTAATCCGGGATTTACAGGAGCACTCTCCGATTTATCACCGGAGATCATATTTAAGACATTTGCCAGACACATTGGTATTGGTGGAATTGCCATGGCCGGAATTATCGGCATCATAAAATCACGGAGTATCATAAAAAGTGCCATAGGATTGGCTTCAAGTGAATTTAAAGGTAAAGGGGTAATCGTAAGTGCTGAAATGAAACGTACACAACGTGACATATCCATGAAAATTATCGTGATTGGTGTTATCATTGCTCTTTTTGCTACTTTTATCTTCTTTTATTTTGGAGTGGTGCATAATTTACTTCACGCTGTGGTTGGAATTCTGGTGGTAGCGGTAATTGCTTTCCTTTTCACTACGGTAGCAGCCAACGCGATTGCCATTGTGGGAACAAATCCGGTATCAGGAATGACGCTAATGACACTTATCCTTGCGTCAGTAATCATGGTTGCCGTTGGATTGAAAGGTACTACCGGGATGGTTGCTGCTTTGGTGATTGGTGGAGTCGTGTGTACGGCTTTATCCATGGCAGGGGGCTTTATTACGGATCTTAAAATCGGGTATTGGATTGGTACAACACCGGCAAAACAGGAGACCTGGAAATTCCTGGGTACCCTTGTATCGGCAGCAACCGTGGGAGGTGTAATCATGATATTAAATAAGACATATGGTTTTACAGGAGAAGGAGCATTGGTAGCTCCACAGGCAAATGCCATGGCAGCCGTTATTGAACCTCTTATGTCGGGGGTAGCCGCACCCTGGTACTTGTATGCCGTCGGAGCTGTGATTTCCCTCATTCTTACCTATTTTAATATTTCTGCCCTGGCATTTGCCCTGGGAATGTTTATACCGTTGGAACTGAATACTCCTCTTATTGTTGGAGGTGCCATTGCCTGGTATGTTTCGTCTCGCAGTAAAGATAAAGCCCTCAATACTGCCCGTCAGGAAAAAGGAACATTGCTCGCTTCCGGTTTTATTGCCGGGGGTGCCTTAATGGGTGTTGTCAGTGCTGCATTACGTTTTGGTGGCATCAATTTAATGAGTGCCGAATGGGTGGAAAGTTCAGGGGCTCAATGGCTGGCACTGGTCATGTACGGAGCAGTTATTGGTTACTTTGTCTGGGATTCCATGCGTGCTAAAAAAGAAAAATAAAAAATAACCTCACCTTCGACCCCTCTCTTTAAGGAGAGGGGCGAGGTTACCAGCTATCAAATGATTTTGTTTTAAATGGATATATTGACTAATATAACCGGATATAAAATGAGATAAATGATTGTTCGGGTTACAAGCCTGAGAAACCGGGGGGAAATAGTATATAAACAGCGCAACTCCAGAGGAGTTGACCATTAGGGAAAGTACTCATACTCTTGATAATGATGGTGAACTCTTACAGAGTTCTTTCTTTGATTTCATTCATTAGCCTCCGGTTTCGCACGCTCAACCAAAAGTTATATACAGAATACTACTGAGTAGTTATCGATAGAATGTTTATTGCAATTTAAAGCTGATAGGTAATGTGTAATGAACTGACATATATTCACCATCGTACATTCCTGGTTTGAAATCATGTAATTTTTTCACTACCCTGATTGCTTCTTCATCAAGGTCTGTATTTACTCCCGTTATTATTGAAACATCCGATATATGTCCATCCTTACCGACAATAAATCCGACTTTTACTTTTCCCTGTATACCCTGCTTTTGCATATTAACAGGATATCTTAAAATGTTTGATATTTGTTCCGTGAGTGATTTGACTCCTCCGGGATATTCAGGTATGATTTCAAAAAGAAAATATTCTATCTCATTTCCCTGATCATTGAAGCATTTACCTTGAATAAACTTGCCATATTCATACGTATCCTCTCTTTTTAATTGGCCATTTGCCCAGTATGAAAGGATTTTACCATCATATTTCCCATATTTATAATCTATTTCCTGCTTGATTTGGCCATTGTTATACCAACATTTGTATTTCCCATCCTGTTTAGAGACTGTCTTTAAGTTGTCCTTCTCATCCGGAACGTCAATCAAATGTTTTTCAATCATTAATTTTCCGTTTTTGGTAAATTTTCTTTCAACTTTTCTATCTGAATTAATTAACTCATGTAAAACGACTGAATAAGATGTTGCACCATCAAATGATTTTACTTCTTTATTGTTTTTGTCCAGGTACGTTATTTCCTGGCCAATAGTAAATGGTGAATCATGTTTTATAACTTCATAATATTTAGCCAGTTCATGTGATTTTACTTCTTTCCAGTTTAAGTCGAAATAAATGGAATCCTGTCCAAACAGGTAAGCTGGCGATAGAAACAGTACAATGATGTAAATGTTTTTTAAACTCATATCTGATTGTGTTTTTAATGGAAAGTAACAATAATTATACAGGGTGTAAAGATATAATATTTGTTAAATAAACAAAGGGAACATTTCAATTTCTCGGAATATTCCATCCGTTGTTTTTATGCTTCGTAGCGATACATAAATCTATTGGTAGGAAAGATGATCTCATTGATTATCAGGATGTAATCCTGAAATTATTATTTTATTATATATTCTCAGCTAAATTCAATAATTTAATAGAAGTATGGAGGTTTCGGGTAGTAGCTGTCAGGTTAAGCTTCTTCTCAAAAAAAGTATTGCTGAGTTTCGTATTGCCATAACCGGTGGGGCAGTAGAGGTAGATTGTTTTTCCTGAAATAAAGAATTCATCAGGCAAATAGAAACCTGAATGTATCTTTTCAACAAATTCCTGGTCAGGTAAGCCGGACAAAAAGGTGAGGTGCATAAAAGCCGGATCTTTCAACGGACTGTTAATAAATGGATTCTTATCCAACGAGTTTTTAAGTTCATTGATTGTCAGAACGATAACAGGTACCTTCCATCCAAATGAATCAAAAATCTTTTCATGAATGGTTTTTTCTAATAACAATGAATCGCTGTTTTCCGATCTGAAAACAACATTTCCACTTTGAATGTATGTTTGAATATCTGAATAACCAAGTTCGATATATAGTTGGCGTAACGCATCCATCTTTACCGGATTATGACCGCTCACATTAATTCCCCGCAGTATGGATATGTATGTTGTCAATTGGTTGATTCGTTCCGCGTTCTGCGTTTCGTGTTCTGTGTTCATTGATCCGTATTGATTGGTTATTTAGATATTTGGTTAATCGGCATTTTTAAAACCAATATCCGTGTTAAAGTACTTTATGATCAAAACAAAACACAAAGAAATATGTTTTGAATGAACTTATAAATTTACCCCACGCTACCAAAAAAAGGAAAAGAGATGTAATTGTACGATGAAACTTCCTGTAAATACAAAAAACAGGTTGGATTTTTACCAGGAATATAGCTTTTGAGTTAAAACAGTGCTGATTATTCGGGATTTTTTACGACCTTTGTACCCCAAATACACTTATAAATTTTTGAATGAAGACAAATAATGAAAAATGGCAAGGAAGTTCGAAACTAAAATCGAATGCAGGTGCCGGCCGTGATGGTAAACCGTTTGAGAAACGCGATGTGAAATCGATATTAAAAGGCTCACGTGGTGGAGCCAAATTTGGCACAGGAAAACCATCAGGAGATAGCCGGAATGCAGGCCCTTCCGATTCAAAGAGAACAGATTCTGGTCGTCCATCCTACGGAGACAAAAAACCTTTCGAAAATCGTGGGAGTTCTTCTTACGGAGATAAAAAACCTTATGAAAGCCGCGGTGGTTCTTCTTACGGGGATAAAAAACCCTATGAAAGCAGGGGATCTTCATCCTATGGAGACAAAAAACCTTACGAAAACCGCGATAGCCGTCCTTCATTCGGAGAAAAGAAATCTTTTGAAAGTCGTGGTGACAAACCGGCTTATGGTGATCGCAAACCCTATGAGAACAGGGAAGGTGGTCGTCCGGCATCAGGCGAAAAAAGATCATTCAAAAGCAGTGGTGATGGTTCCGACAGCGGAGATCGCAAACCTTATGAAAACCGCGAAAGCCGTCCTTCATTCGGACCAAAAAAACCGTGGGAAAACAAAGACAGCAAACCACCTTACGGTGAACGCAAACCATACGAAAAAAGAGAAGGTGATCGTCCTTCATTCGGAGCTAAAAAACCCTGGGAAAACAAAGACAGTAAACCATCTTTTGGAGAACGCAAACCATGGGAAAGCCGAGATAGCAAACCATCATTCGGAGAACGTAAACCATGGGAAAACCGCGACAGCAAACCTGCTTACGGTGAACGCAAACCATGGGAAGACCGTACTGACAGTAATGGAGAAAAAACTTACGGCAAGAATTTAAATATGCCGGAGGATGAATCACGTCCTGATAAATTAAGTTTCAAAAAACCGGGTGAAGGTCAAAAATCAGAATTTATTGAAACCCGTTATGATAATAAAAAGGATGGCGTTGCATTCCGCAAACCTGCGCGCAGGGCGGATGATGATTATGATCCAAACTCAAAATACAGCAATAAAAAACAACTGGAGTATCAAAAAGCAACGGTAGATCTTACAAAACCATTGCGGTTGAATAAGTTCCTGGCGAATGCCGGAATCTGTTCACGTCGTGAGGCGGATGAATACATTCAGGCTGGTGTTATTTCAGTAAACGGACAGATTATTACTGAAATGGGTGTGAAAGTATTGCTCACCGATAAGGTTATGTTTCACGACCAGACAGTTCAATCGGAACGCAAAGTATACTTGCTGCTGAATAAACCGAAAGATTGTGTGACTACTTCAGAAGATACACACGACAGACTGACCGTACTTGATCTGGTTAAGAATGCGTGCAGTGAACGTATTTATCCGGTAGGCCGTCTCGACAGAAACACAACAGGTGTATTGTTGCTGACAAATGATGGCGACCTGGCTTCAAAACTGACCCACCCTAAATATGAAAAGAAAAAAATCTATCATGTAACGTTGGATAAAGTGCTTGAAAAACCTGATTATGAAACAATCATGGCCGGTATAACGCTGGACGAAGATGTCATTCAGGTTGATGCCCTTGAATTTGTAAAAGAAGGTGACTTAAAACAGGTCGGTATCGAAATCCATTCGGGTCAAAACCGCGTTGTTCGACGAATCTTTGAAAAACTGGGTTATAAAATAATCCGGTTGGATCGTGTATTCTTTGCCGGATTGACCAAAAAGAATTTACCACGCGGTAAATATCGTTTTTTGAGCGAACGTGAAGTTAGCATGCTCAAAATGGGAGCACACGAATAGAAATTCATAATCCTCAATTCATATAAAAACTCCTCTGCCCAATTTCGCAGAGGAGTTTTTTTTGTCAGAACTAAATCTATTGAAACATTCTTTTTAAATTTTTTGTTATAGTTTTATTATTTATTAAACCTGATTAATACAGATGAAAAAAGTTGTCATTGCAGGAGGAACCGGATTTATTGGAAGTTATCTGGCTAAACGCTTTGAAGATTCGGGTTACAAAGTTCTGATTATTTCACGTAACCCTGAACATGTTTCCTGGAAATCTGTCGATTTGATTGATTCAATCGATGGAGCTGAATTAGTAATCAATCTGGCTGGTAAATCAATCAATTGCCGGCATACCGAATCAAATAAAAAAGCCATCCTTGATTCCAGGGTCAATACAACTAGTTGGATCGGAAATGCAATTTTAGCCTGCAAATCACCACCAAAGCTATGGATAAACGGAAGTGCTACGGGAATATACAAGGCGTCTGCCGATCAACCCATGACAGAAGATGAAACTGATTTAGGAAACGATTTTCTGTCTGAAGTGGTCAAACAATGGGAGAAAGCCTTTTTTGGTTTCAATTTAAAGGGTACCCGTAAAATTGCACTACGAACTTCGGTGGTATTGGGTAAGGAAGGAGGTGCCCTGAAACCTCTGGTACTTTTAAGCCGGTTGTGGTTAGGAGGGAAGCAAGGTAAAGGAAGTCAGATGGTAAGTTGGATTCATTTGGACGATTATTTTCAAATCCTGCTGTATCTCATTGAAAAGACCAATATTCAGGGAGTGCTGAATTGTTCTTCTCCAAACCCGGTAGACAATAAAAATTTCATGAAGGCGATCCGCAAGTCATTACGAATTCCTGTCGGTATAGCTGCTCCGGCCTTTGTGGTTAAACTCGGGGCTGTGATGGCAGGTGTTGAGCCTCAATTGATCCTAAACAGCTCTTATGTGATTCCTAAACGTCTCCTGAACTTTGGATTTAAATTTCATTATCCAGATATTCAGTTGGCACTTGATGATTTATTGAAGTAAACAGTCTACGTGGCTGAAAATTATAGAATGCAGGAGTCAGGAACAAAGAGCCAAGAACCAAGATTCAAGAACAAAGAACAAAGATCCAAGATCCAAGAACCAAGATTCAAGAACCAAGATTCAAGAACCAAGAGCCAAGAACAAAGATAAGTAAGTAACATTATAGATTGATATGTTTGTTAAATATAGTTGGAGTGTTTTTACATTTTTTTGACCCCCCAAACCCCCAAAAGGGGTTTAAGAGTGCATTTTTAGTTGTCATTACTATTGGAAATCTTATTAGTAGTGTGTCTTAAAACCCCCTTTGGGGGTATGGGGGTCAGAACTTAAAATAGATCATTAAATCCTTTCATTTACTTATATAGTATCATTTATTTGAGAATATTGTAATAAAATACCCGATTACTAATTTGTACGGTTGAATTCTTATATCTTTACATTTTATTCATTAACTGAAAAGACTAATATAAACTAATTTATAAATAAAGTATGACAACTGAAAATGTAAAAATGCCTACCGGTAGTAAATCCGGAAATGAATCGAATGCAAAGAATACATCCGTTTCCCTGATCAGCAGACACAAAATGGTCTTTTCATTATTACTGGTGATTGTAATTATAGCTTTATTTTCCTTCTTTAAAATCTGGAGTCTGGAAAATAACTATAAAAAAGATACTCTCAAGATGCAATCAGATTATGAAAATAAAATTGACAGCCTGACTATGAAACAATTGATGTTGACATCCAACGTTTTTTCATGGGCCATACGAGGTGAATTAACCCGTGAAAATAAAGAACAGGTGAATCAGTATTTTCTGAATTTCATAAAAGAACCTGGCGTTATGAAGGTCGAATTTGTGGATGCCCTTAATTCTAAAGTAACAATGTCAACCAATAAAAAAGATGAAGGAACGGTTTTTACCGATCAGGTTGCATTAATGACTACCAAAACAATAAGCTTTAAGAATGATTCGGTTTTAAATATCATTACTCCGGTTATGGGTTTGAATACTAAATTAGGAGTGTTGGTGATCGAATATACTGTGAACCATAATAACTAATCTGACAAAGGCATTTATACTGAAATATTGATGCTCATACACAAACATCTTTTCAAAAAGATTCAATACACAATAAAAAAAAGATAGCAATCAACAGATTGCTATCTTTTTTTATCGTGTATAAGTTCCGAAACATGAATTTATTATTTCACGAAATCCATGGATTATCAGAAATTACCACCATGGTCACCTCCTCTGTCACCACCACCACCACCTCCGCCACCGCGGTGTGGACGATCTCCACCCGGTCCGAAGCGTTGATGATCAGGATTCCCTTCAGCAGGATTCTTTGATCCTTTAAACTTATTGATCTTGTAAGTGAAACTTAACAGGAAGTAAGTCGGAAGGGTGTTAAAAGTGCTGTATTGAATATAATTGTCACCAATAGACTGACGAATATTCAATTGTTGGTGAAGTATATCCATGACTTTCAAAGCCACAACACCCGAATTATTGAAAATTGTTTTGTCAATCGAAGCATTCCAGATCAACTGGTTCTGAGGAGCAGCTGAATAACCTTGTTGGGTGGTGTAGTTCATATCACTTCCGATGCTTATGCTGTAAGGCAGATGCAATACAACATTTCCCCCTCCGTTCCAGTCCTTGGTTATGGAAACAACCGGATTCAGATTATTCAAAGTGTTTGAATACATGAATCCACCCCGTAACCCGATTTCCAATAAGTCGTTGGTAAAAGTCAACGATATTGATTCACCTGCATTGTATCGTCGTGTACTGCTCAGGTCACCCAGTGGAAGACTGACGGCATTCATTGTTTCTGCATTTAAACCACGGGCCGAATAACCATATACCTGATTCAATCCTCCGGAAGTTCTGGTGCTGAAATGCAACCTTTTCTGAATCAACGGGATGTTCAGCATAAAGTTTCCCTGAATGCTGTAAGGTGAATTGGCTGAATTGACTGTTTGGCTGTATTGCTTGCCTGTTGTGTCGTACAGGCTGTTTGCTACAAGTGCATTCGAGGTAGTTTGAGCATTCAGGAAAGCATTGATCGAAGCAAAAGTACTGTCATTGAAAGTTGTGAACATCATGCGTAAATTATTGCTGAAATCAGGATTCAACGAAGGGTTACCAATGGTTTCATTCATCGGGTTCGAGTTATTCCGGACAGGTTGTAACTGATTAACGTTTGGTTGGCCTGTTTGACCGCGATAATCGATCCGTAAAAATTTCTTCTTGCCAAAATTGTATTGTAACCTGGCAGCAGGTGCATAATTGAATACTTCATTGCTTACATTCCGGTCCTGTCCGGAGATGTAATCAGTAACGCTGTAAGTCTGCGAAGGATTTGCCTTCATTCCAAGCATAAGATTCAATGTTTTTGTAACGTACCGGTAATTCAGTTCCAGTGTTTCGCTGTAAAACCTGTTGTTGTAACTATTGCTGTAAACCGTATCCAATTGATTGTAATCACCGTTTATATCTTTGTTATACTGATTTTTATCCGAGACATTGTAAGAGTTTCGTATTGTTGCCGAAGCTTCCAGAAAATTATTTAAATTCCAGAGCGGTTCAACATACGATAATCTGAGGTTTCCACTGATTCCCTGGGAATTGCTTAAAGTATGCTGATCAACGATAGTAGTTGAATCGGGATGAAATGTTCTGTTTTTAGAATAATTGTTACTCTCATTATCATTCTGTGATACAGATGTGTTCAGATTTGCAGTTAATGTTCTTCCTTTCTTAGAGTTGAACTTATGGCTGTAAATGATGTTTAATCCTCCGCCTATCGAAGTTCCGTTGCCAATATTCGCTGTATTTCCGATATTGGTACTGTCATTGTTCGTCAAATTCGTATAGGCATTCTGACTGTTTGAAAACGACCGGTTGTAATTGATCGATGGTTGAAAAACAAATGTATTCAACGTATCCGGCTTCCATTCTATTTCAGCATTCATGTTGGCTGAATAATTTTCATTATGGGCTTCCGATTTTGAATTATTGATATACGTAGAATCGATCAGGTAACTTTGTTTTGTCGATTGATTGAGTGTTTCATTGAACGTATGGTTAAAAGAAGCATCGCCACCGACTTTCAAATTTGGATTTATCATGATGTTTTCATTGTATCCCAGATTTTGCATGGTTGTAATACCGCTGTTATTTCCGAATGAACCACGGCCCCTGCCGCTACGGGTGGTATTGGCATTATTTCCACCGGCTGTGATGGTCGATTGCGTATCGCCATCCATGGTATTTAAAAACATATTGCCATCATACCGTACATCGTTGTTCAAATCAAGTCCTGCACCTCCGGTAACATTTCCAAACGTACCTTTACGGCGGTTCGGTTTGAAAGTCAGGTTGATAATGTGTTCGGTATCATTGTCTTCAAATCCTGTTAATAATGCCATATCCGATTTTTGATCTAGTACCTGTACTTTATCAATTACTTCGGCCGGAATATTTTTAGTAGCCATTTCAACATCATCGTTGAAGAACTTCTTCCCATTAACACGTATTTTTGTAATAGCCTGACCATTCACGGTGATCTTACCTTCAGCGCTGACTTCTACTCCGGGTAACCGTTTCAATAAATCCTCAACTACCGCGTTCTGGGCCGTTTTAAAGGCTGTTGCATTATATTCGGTCGTATCGCCCTTCATAACCATTTGAGCTGCGTCACCAGTCACCAGTACTTCGGCAAGCATGTGCGCATTTTCTTTTAAATGGATATTTTTTAGAATTAAATCTTTATTAGCCATTGTCACGTTTTGGTAATAATTAATATAACCAACCATAGTGACTACAATGATATAATTTCCCGGTTTTACTTTGCTGATCATGAAGTTTCCCTTCAAATCGGTTGGAACCCCTTGCACAAAAGCTGAATCGGGAGAATGTAAAAGACGTACTGCACCCATTTCAATAGGTAAGTCATTTTTACCATCAAAAACCATGGCTTGAATGCTTCGTTGTGCAGTAGATGAAAAACTAATGCATAGAAAGCATGTAATAAATAGAAAAAATTGTTTCATAAGTTTGAAAGGATGATTTATTAATTTGCAAAAGTATTTTTTAAACCTCAAAAGTCTGTTGAAAGTACCCGGATTTTTAGCTTTTTACATAAAAAATCGTAAGAATGCATTCTTTATTCTTACGAACTGATAAAGCGTTATTTTTTGAATCCCTTATTTGACGTTTGTAAAGGGAAAAGGTTTAATGAACTGGTTGAAATTAATAAAAAAATAAAAGATACTCCAAAATCATTCCTCTGACTGATTCATGAAGCCCTCACTTCATTTTGCATTGATCACATTTCAGATAATCATTTAAACTAAAAGAATGAATTCCGAAAATTGCTTTTCACGGATTCATTCTTAAATCGTTTCTATTAGTTATACTTTAACAAATTAACTATCTAACCACATTTCCGACTTGTCGGAAATGTGGTTTAGTATTTGGTTGTGTTTTATTTTAGTAGGGTAAAATTAATGGATGAAAAATTACAGACTACCAACGGAACATTTTTAACCTGTTACGACAGCATGTTTTTTAATAAACCCCGGATCAATATCTATTCCAAGTCCGGGACCGGTAGGGACTGTCACTACTCCATCTTCCGGTACAAGGGAAGACGTTTTGCATTCAAAGGGAAAATCCAGGTTAAATGATTTATATTCGTGAAAGGGTACTGCATTCGGAGTGGCAGATATGAAATGCATCATATAAATGTACCCGATACCAGAAACATGAGGAATATGCAGTTTTCCCAATGCCTTGGCCATGCGTGCCACTTTCATCGAACGGATCATTCCCCCAAAATAGAACATATCGGCCTGTACAATCTGAAGGGCGTCGTTTGCCAGCAACCAGCGGAAGTTATGCATGCTTGGTTCCTGCTCTCCACCGGCAATGGGTATTTTGACAGCATCAGCCACTTGTTTCGTTTCTTCATACCAATCGAACGGAACAGGTTCTTCGAAAAATGCATAGTTGTATTGTTCCATGATTTTACCGATCCTGATAGCTTCTTTCACATCATACGAACCATTTGCATCTGCACTGATCACCATATCATCCCCAAATGTTTTTCTAACCAGCGGGATTAGTTTCTCACTTCGTCCAACCGGAGTCTCAGGATGGTTCATTCGTCCACCCAGTTTAAATTTAATTGCTTTTGCATGGGTTTTATCCAATTCATGATGAAGATGCTCTACGGTTAATTCAGGTGAGATATACCGTTCACTGTTGGCCTGGTAAACATTAATTTTATTCGTATGTACGGTACCGATCAATTCCCCGATTGACTTGCCCGACATACGTCCCAACATATCCAGGACGGCAAATTCGATTGTGGCCAATGGAACCCAGATAGCGATACCCTGCAGTTTATAGTTGCTTTGGTATACACATACTTCTTCCAGCAACGATTCCAGGTCGCGGGCATCCTTTCCTTTAAAAAAATTCTGCATTCTGTTTACAAAAATGGGATAGAGCGATTTCAACTGGTCATTTTGACCGAAAGAATAACCCTCCACTCCATCTTTAGAACGAACATGGCATATAAAGTTATCTTTATGCCTTAGTAATTCAAGGGTTTCTATGATGACAGGCGTTGAAAATAATTCCCTTTTTAGTAAAGGCTGCTTGAGTATAGTATCCAGTTTGTCATATACAGGATTTAAGTCCGGCTTGCTTTTTTTTGTTTTTGATCCCGGTATAATGGTCGATGCTAACCCTGAAGTCGAAAGAACAGCACCTACTCCTCCCAACATGGAAGTAGTGATAAATTTGCGTCGGGTGAATTCCATAGTTTGATGTGATGATGTGATGATAGGTTAATGTGATAATGTGATAATGTGATGATGTGATAATGTGATAATGTGATGATGTGAAAATATGATGATGTGATAATAGGTTAATGTGCTGATTTTATTTTGAAACGAATTCTCTTTACATAGTTGCATCCTTCGACTTTGATAAATGGCCGGTGAACGTCGGAGGGAAATAATATAAAAAAGGTATCTGGATTTGATACATAATAATTCCCTGACATTTCCTGGTTGTAAAATTGGGAGTCACTTTTCCCGTTAAACGGAATAATGACCGTTGCCCATTTGATGGGTGCAATCCCTGTTTTTTCTTTGCCTTTTATGACGTAGATAATATCGCAATATTGCCTGTGCGAATGCCATTTGGCATCCTTTAATGCCGAAGACGGATTGTCTGTTACATCAGAAAAAACGTTTTCACCATCAATCACATACTTTCCTGTTATTAAACTGTCGGATTGATGTTGTTTAAAAAATGCAAATGCTTTATCCCATTCAGCTTTATTTGCGTGATATTGCCGTGCAAACTCCTGTATGTCGGTCGATTTATGGGGCCTGAGCTTCAATCCTCCAAGCCAGTCTCCCTGATTAAACCAGACGGATGCCTTTTCCTTCGACCTGACAGTCGTTTTTTGAGCCTTCATACCACCGGTCAATAAAAGCAGAGATACTAACATGATAATTGATAAACCTTTAGAAAGTATTTGTTTCATCTTCTTTTAATGATTTAATTCCAGAAAACGGGAGTTCGGTAGTACTACCTACTACCCACTACCTACTAGATCTTAACTCTTTCCTCACCTCTCACTCCTCATTCCTAAGTACTTCACCATTCATGATCACATTCTTCAGGGTTACTTTCCCAATGTTTTTGATCTGATTTTTCTGTTCAACACCTGAGAATATGCAATTTTCCACATTGATATTATCTACACACTGTTTCCCGTTAATACCGTCGAGCCATAAAGCATATGCCGATTTTTTCGAAGTGATATTTGTCAGGAATACATTTTTAATCATTGGAGGAAACTTGCCTTCACCTTCTTTATCGATATGATAGCTGCAATTTATGGATAGGATGGCATCCTTTACTTCACCTACCACGACATTGCGAACATACACCCCGTCGGTTACTCCTCCGCGGCTGTTATTCGTTTTAATCAGAATCGCCCTGTCGAGCTCTGGACTGTTCATCTGACAATTTTCAACAAATATATTCTTACAACCTCCTGATATTTCACTACCCATGGATACACCGCCATGCCCTTTGCGCATAAAGCAATTCCGGATAATCACATTCTCAATGGGTGCATTTTCCCTGCGTCCATCAAAGTCACGACCCGATTTAAGGGCTATGCAATCATCACCGGTATTAAAGGTACAATTTTCAATCAATACATTCTTACACGATTCAGGATCGCAACCATCATTGTTGGGACCTTCAGAGTTGACGGTCACCCCACGTACAATCACATTTTCAGAGAGTAGTGGATGGAGAACCCAGAACGGTGAGTTGGTAATGGTAAAATCTTCCAGTTTGACAATTTTACAATGAATAAAACTGATAAACTGAGGACGTAAAAATGAACCTTCACCCATCTGACGCTTTTCAACCGGAACCTGTGTGTCGTTGTATTTTTTCAACTGAGGACGGTTTTTACTGTCCAACTGGCTGGGAGTTCCTTTTATCCATCCGTTACTTGTACCGCCTTTCCAAGGCCACCAATTATCCTTACCGGCTTGTCCGTCCAACAACCCTTTGCCTGTAATTGCAAAATTGGACTGGCCATCGGCATAGATCAATGGTGAATAATTGTAACAGTCATCACCTTCCCATCGTGTGCGTACAAGCGGTAAATAATCGGCTGGTTCTGTGGAAAATAATAAAACAGCGGTAGAGTCAATATGCAGGTTCACATTGCTTTTCATGTGAATGGATCCGGTCAGGAATTTACCATTGGTAATCAGTACCTGTCCTCCGCCTTCCTGATTGCATTTGGTAATGGCAGCATCGATGGCACGTGTGTTTTTTATCTTTCCACCCGCAACAGCTCCAAAATCAGTGATGGTATACACTTTATCCCGGAAGGTTGGTTCCACTATTTTTTCACGTATTGTTTTAGCAACTTCCCAGGCGGCTTTATTTTCACGGCTCTGGCATGTTCCCTTTATTCCGAATAAGGTTAATGACATCGCAAGTAATGTGACAGATAATTTCATGTGTTTTTAATTTAAAATTAGTTGATGAAAATTCTGAATGCCAGATTTTATCTTTCGAAATTTGATGATGCAAATATATGAAGGTTGTTAAGAAAAGTATGTGGATTTATTTGCCTAAATTGTGGACTTATTGGATGGATATTAAATTAACTACTAAAACGTATCTAATATGAAGTACTTTGGATAATGTTTTTAGGGGTAAATACAAAAAACTCCCTGGTACGAATTCGTACCAGAGAGTTTTTTGAAGCCCTCACTACACAAATTTACAGAGTGAGGGTTTCAATAGAAATGATTACATTGACCACAGTTCCGCCTTCATATCCGTTTCGTCCGACCACCTGGATTGCAAACGTAGAATCTCTTCAACAATATCAGCCGGTAAGGGTAGGATATTTTTGGTGGCTGTCAGATATTCATTCAGATTCCCGATGTGGATGGTCGATCCTACTGTCGCCCGAATGTTTTTAAAACTAAAGGCAAAGCGTACACAGAATTCCGTCCAGTTATCCACACCCGATCGTTCAAAAATAGGTGCCACTTCTACTGCCCGGTGTTGAAGATATTCTTTCCAGGCTGCTCCCGGCACATCCCGCAACCTGTGTACCGGACCACCGGCCACCGTTCGAAGTGCTATCTGTGCTTCGTCCCGGGTATTCAGCAATTCTAACAGTTCGTTGCTCACAAAACGTTGCAAGGGATTAAAATAATAAATATATCCATCCACGATGCCTGCTGGATAACCCCCTTTCAGTGCCTGAAGGGCAGTGGAGGATGTCCAGGGAAATACTTCCAGAACAAATCGTTTCACCAGGCCTTCATCCTTGATCTTTTGAAACTCCTTGTAACAATCCCCTCCTCTTGTATAATCAAGGGCAAGGGCACCCGTACCCAGGCAAAGCTGGCCAATCTCCATGGAATCCAGTCCGAGAGGTTCCAGATTTATGCGTATGTCATTTCGTAATTCACCGATCGAATCACCGCCGATTTTAATAATCAGTTTGGGTACTTTCGTCCGTTCTGCATCAAAAGCTGCCCGTAATACCTGTAGTGCATCATTGTACTGGTTGCTGGTGTGAAACCAAACCCCTGATTCCATAGCCACATGGGCCATTTTTACACGTTCATCAAACGGAATGCGGTCATCTCCCAGACGGGTGGTACCGTATATATAAGGGGGCAGATCTGAAAGCATGGGAGAGGTGGAGTTCGTTGAAGTTGAATTCATAGTGTTTTTATTTGAGTTTACATAAGTGATGTATTTCTTTAGGAACTTCAAATATAGTTATAATTGAAGACTATTGAATAAAAACTCTTCCGTATATTATTGGGGAGTGGATAGTAAGTATTGTAAATTAGAAACAACCAGCCCCACCTGAATTTAATAAATGGAATCACCTTTAAAAATAATTACAACTATGCATATTGGTTTTTTCCTCATTTTATCAACCATATTCTTAAGTTCCCGGATTAATCCTTCAAATATTGCCTGTCTTTTATCTTTTGTCTTTTATCTTTTGTCTTTTCTCATTATTATCCCCTGGCTCAACAGATTGCAATTCCGACTTCCCCATTATGTTTTTTAATTTAAAAAGTGTAAAGTATTCATCTCATAGTGTAAAATAAATTTACATTCCATTCGTTGCACATTTTATTATCTGTCACATTATCAGTGCCTACAGCCAAATGGCATGGTTTTGGTTAAATAAAGGATATAACAAGTGAATTTTTATATGAAGAAATTGTTTTTTTTTGGTTTTTGTATGGTTACACTGCTGTTGACAGCACAGGAAAAAGTGTGGAATGTAGATGAATGCATGCATTATGCTGTGGAACATAGCACCAGACGTGCCAAACAGGAAGCTCAAAACGAAATCTATAAACAGAACCGGATTGAAGCTCTTGGAGGTTTACTGCCCTCTGTTAACGCAAGTGTTGATGGCACCATGTATTATGGACGCGTGCTGGATAAGGATACCTATAAATATGTAAACAATAATACCCTGTACAATCAATACGGGATCAACTCATCGGTGCTGCTGTTTGATGGGTTGGCACAGTTTTCAAGGGTAAAAGTGGAGAAACTAAACCGATTGAAAGGACTTCAACAGTTGCAGGACACCAAAGATATGTTGGCGTATGAAACTATGGAAATATATTTCAATGTCCAGTATTACCAGGGTACCGTGAAACTGGCCATGCAACAACTCGACCAGAGTACAGCCAACCTCAGACAGGTAAAACGAATGGAAGAACTTGGCATGAAGTCGGCACCCGATGTATCTGAACTACAGGCCAAAGAAGCTGAAGACCGTTACCTGCTGACAAAACAAAAAAATCTATTGGTACAGGAACTAATAAGGCTAAAGGAAAAAATGAATTTTCCACCAACTGACGATTTCAAAACATCAGGGTATGATACGGTATTGCCGGTTGACAGCCTGCACGAAAATGCATACGAAATATATCAAAAGGCACTGACGTTCTCTCCGAAAGTATTGGCTGTCAACAAATCGGTTGAATCAACAAAAACCGCAGTCAGCATGGCTAAAGGTAATTTTTACCCGAAAATATGGCTCAATGGCGGTGTTAACAGCTATTTCTCACGAACAATGGATGGTAAAGTGTATACTCCGTTTCAGGAACAACTAAGTACGAATAGCAATTATTATGTCGGTCTGTCACTCAGTGTTCCGGTATTTAATGGATTTTCCCGTCCAGCAGAGCTAAAGCGCAGCAAACAACGGTTGATTATTGCCCAAAATGAACGTGAAGAAACCCTGCGCGAAGTATACAGTGATATTGAAAAAACAGTGGCTGATGTAAATGGGTTGGGCGATGAATACATTCATGCAGGTAAACGAACCGAATCAATGAAAATAGCCCATCAGGTAAATCAACGAAAATACACCGAAGGATTGATCAGTGCACTTGAACTTACTACCAGCTCCAACCGGTTGCTGAATGCTCAGATTGAAGAACTCTATACCAACTTAAAATATCAACTGAAATACAAACTGCTCAATTATTATAAAGGCAATTCAATGTACAATTGAAAAATTTACAAATTACAATTTTAAAAAATATGGATATTATTCTTGAAAAGAAAAAAGGGCTGAGGAAAAAACATATTCCTTACATAACAGGAGGAAGCGTATTGCTTATACTAGTATTATGGATGATTTTTGGCAATCACAATTCCCGGTTGTCAGTTGAAAAAGATAAGATAATGATTGAAACCGTCAGCAAAGGCGAATTCAACGACTATATCCGTATCAACGGACAGGTAGAGCCGATAAACACCATTCAACTAAGTGCCATTGAAGGGGGTATGGTGGAACAAAAGGTAGTGGAAGAAGGATCCATGGTGCGACAGGGCGATGTAATTGTCAGGCTGAAAAACCCTATGCTTAACCTGACGATCCTTGACAGTGAAGCTCAGCTGGCCGAAAAGCAAAACTTCCTGCGTAACACACAGGTGCAAATGGAGCAGGAAAAATTAAACCTGAAAAAAGAAAAACTTCAACTGGATATGGATGTGGAACGCAAGAGACGTAAATTCAAACAATATACTCAGTTAAATGCCGAGAAACTCACCTCTCAGGAAGAATACCTTCAGGCACGGGAAGATTTTGAATTCGCGGTGAATAGCAGGAAACTGGTTATCGAACGTCAAAAGCAGGATTCCATATACCGGGGCATTCAGATAAAACAAATGGAGGAAAGCCTTCACAATATGCGTGAAAACATGATGCTGGTCCGCCAACGCATCGATAACCTGAATGTAAAAGCTCCTGTTGACGGACAACTGGGTTCACTGGATGTGGAAATAGGTCAATCGGTATCGGCAGGCGTTCGTATGGGTCAAATCAGCGTATTGACCGACTTTAAAATTGAAGCATTGATCGACGAACATTATATTGACAAAGTAAGAGCAGGATTGAATGCTACCTTTGAACGACAGGATAAAAACTTTGCGCTGCGTGTACGAAAAGTCTATCCCGAAGTACACGACAAGCAGTTCAAAACCGACTTTGTATTTGCAGGTGGCCGGCCTGATAATATCCGTGCCGGACAAACCTATTATATCAACCTTCAACTGGGACAACCCGGCGTGGCAGTTATGGTTCCACGCGGATCTTTCTATCAGACTACCGGTGGTCAGTGGATATTTGTGGTTTCTAAAGATGGCAGGAAAGCTACCCGCCGCACGATCACCATTGGCAGGCAAAACCCTCTTTACTATGAAGTATTGACAGGATTGCAACCCGGAGATAAAGTGATTACTTCAGGATATGAAACCTTTGGGGATAATCAGGAATTAGTTTTATAGTTAGGAATGAGGAATGAGGAATGAGGAATGAGGAATAAGGAATAAGAAATTAGAGGTAAGAGTAAGAAGTAAGAGTAAGTGCCAAGGTATGAGGAAGAGTAAGGAGTGAGGATTACTTTTCCAAAGTTTTTTCACTTTGGACAAGTTAAGAAGTGATAAGTGGTTCGTACAAACAAATTTCAGGACAATTCAGAGTGACGAATGAGGAAAAAGATCTAAATATCAGTACATCATGATAAACAATATTAGTACGGTTTTTCGTTCTGTTTTTAGGAAAAAGCAAAACAGTGCCATCAAGATAGTTTCATTGGGAGTCGGATTAGCCATGGGCTTTGTGCTTATTGCCAAAGTATGTTTCGAACAAACCTATGACGACTTTTACCCGGATAGCGAACGTATTTATCAGCTTCAGGAAAATGTGACATCGAAAACCGATAAACCGAACAGCTACGGTCAGGTAAGCGGTGGCGTGGCAGTAGGAATGAAGTCCGACCTGCCTCAGGTAGAAGCTGCTACACGCCTTACCTACTTTTCAAATGAAGATGAAGTCTTTTTTACCGGTGATAAAAAGAGACTTACCGGGACTTTCATAGTGGCTGACAGTTGTCTGTTCGATGTATTGCCACGACCGATGATATCGGGAAATGCAAAGAGGATATTATCTCAACCCATGTATGCAATGGTATCTGAGAAGACAGCCGGTAAAATGGGGAATAAAGTTATCGGACAAACCATTCGGTTGGATACCTGGCCTGGAAAGACTTTGACTATCGGAGGCGTATTTAAAGATATTCCTGAAAATTCCCACTTAAAATACGATGTGGTGATCTCGTTGAGTTCCATTCTTAATTTTTTTCAATATGACGGCACACAAAACTGGGTGGGGAATGACCGCTATCTGGGGTATGTAAAGTTAATTCCGAATACAGATCCGAAAAGCCTGATACCGGCAATGCATAAAATGCAGGCTCGTCATGCAGATATGAATATGCTCAAAAAAGCAGGAATACAACTATCATACAGTCTGTTGCAGATAAAAAAAATACACAGTGATGATCCTGCAACAAAACGTATGACTGTTTTGTTGGCATTACTGGCTTTTGCCTTGGTTTTTACGGCGGTCTTGAATTATATCCTCATAGTGATTTCCACACTTGTAAAACGCAGCAAAGAGTTAGCCACACATAAATGTTACGGCGCTTCTGAAAGAAATATAACCGGCATATTACTTACCGAGACCTTCATCCATCTGGTAGCTTCTATCCTTATATCCGGGTTGTTTATAATCTTGTTCAGGAGAACAGTAGAAGAGATACTTTCAGTTCCTTTAGCTGCACTGTTGACATTCCGGACCTGTGTAATCCTCCTGTTGGTTTGTATAGCAGTATTCTTTATTTCCGGTATTGTTCCCGCACAGATCTTTTCAAAAATACCCGTATCGACAGCTTTCCGCAACTTCAGGGAGTCACGACGCAAATGGAAACTCGGATTACTCTTTCTTCAGTTTGTTGCCACTGCTTTATTAGTGACTTTGCTGGTCATCATCGGAAAGCAATACGACAGCATGGTAAACAATAATCCCGGCTATGTTTATGAAAATTTACTCTATTGCAATACTTCGGGAGTAACTAAAATAGAAAGACAGAAAGCCATTGAGGATCTTCGACAGATTCCTGAAGTACAATCGGTTGCTACTTGTTCCTTCCTGCCCATTTACGGTGCTTCTGGGAATAATGTCCTTGAGCCGGGTAAAGATCAGGAGTTGTTTAATATCGCCGATTTATATTCCTCCGATGCCGGTTTTTTATCATTAATGGAAATTCCAATAGTTGAAGGAAAAGGTTTTCAATCCGGTTTATCCAATTCGAGGATGGTACTCATCAGTCAGGCTTTTGCCAATAAACTGAACCACATGTTAAATTGGAAAGACGGTGTTACAGGCAAAAGTATATTTATCACCGAACATGGAATCTGTACGATTCAAGGCGTCTACCGGGATATCAGACTTGGTTCCATCAGCGATCCTGACACCCGTCCATCGGCTATGTTTTATTCTGAGGATCCGACCCCACTAATTATGATTAAACTACACAAACTAAAACCTGAGGGTATACGGCAAGTAAATAAAGCCTTACAAACCGCCATCCCCAATAAAGATATTGTAGTCACTCCCTATAAAACCAGTGTTACTTATCTGTATACTTCTTCCCGTTTGTTCAGGAACTCGGTGTTGATAGGAGGAATTATAGCGTTGATTCTCGCATTAATAGGGCTGATTGGTTATACAAATGACGAAATCAACCGTAAGAGTGCAGAGATTGCAATTCGTAAGATAAGCGGAGCATCTGCCGGGGAAATTACAGGCTTATTTGTAAAAGATATTCTGAGAATAGCCATTCCGGCATTGGTCATTGGTGAGCTTTTGGCAGCCTATACCGCCGAAAAGTGGATGGAAAATTTTGCAGAAAAAACAAGCCTTTCATTTTTTGTATTTTTTGGTTGTGGAATGGTGGTAACAGTTATTATTCTATCGGTAGTTACTCTTGCTTCCTACCGGACAGCTATTCAAAATCCTGTAGATGCAATTAAAAGAGACTAACTAACTATCAATGATTCGTAATTAATAGACTATGAAAGCTATATTTCGAAATTTTTTCTTTGTATTAAAACGCTTCAAGACATCAAGCATTTTGAACATAATAGGTCTGTCGGCTGCATTTGCCGTATTTACGATTACGTTGATACAGGTGAATTACGACCGGTCATACGATCGTAATTTCAAAAATGCAGATGACATCTATTTTTTTAGCATGTCCTATTTTAACGGAGGCAGAGGAACGACAATGCCAACCACGATGGGCAGAGATATAATAAATAAATTTCCGGAGGTAAAAAGCTATTGTTTAGTCAACCCTGTCAGTCAATCGGAATTATTAGTGGACGTAATTAATAACAAAGGTATCAGGCAAAAATTCTCAACAAAAATCACCCCTGTCACAGCCGGTTTTCTGGATGTGTTTACACCCGAAATAGTGGAAGGGAGTACAAAAGGTCTGTTTGACGGACAAGGAAAGGCAATGATCACCGAAAGTACGGCAAAGAAATTATTCGGGATTGAAAATCCTATAGGGAAAACGATTTACTATCATTTCTCTAAACATTTTTACAACAACCAAAAAGCCATTTTTGTGACCGTACTGGCCGTTTGTAAGGATTTCCCTGAAAACTGTTCCATGGTAAACGGCATTTATACTTTATTACCCGAGGATGAACCAACAAACTATAATTATAATGGATATTTTTTAGTGAACAAAAGCAATTACAGCAAGCTTCTGCTCCAATTGAACAGTGAGAAATTTTTCGGCAAAGAAAACTGGAAGGAAATGAATACATCGGAGGATAAAACACTTGTTGAATTGACTCCGTTGAACAAAGCCCATTTTGATTTAGAAAAAGGAAGATTGACCACGACACTTTCGTTGTTGGCTATTGGAATTCTGACATTGATAATAGCCTACATCAATTTTCTCAATTTCTCAATTTCGATATCCCCGGCTCGTGTCAAAGGACTGAATATTCACAAAATTATAGGTGCCAGTCCGTTTAAACTAAAACTTATACTGGCTTCAGAAGCAGCCCTGTTTTCATTGCTGGCTTTTTTACTGGCATTATTGTACATTGCTCTTCTAAATGATACTTTTATAAGTGATTATTTTTCAGCCGACATGTCATTATCCGCCAACAGAATCCTCCTGGGGGTTATTGGTCTGGTTGCTCTGTTATTCGGAATGCTGTTCGGTAGTTATCCTGCCCGTTATATTGTATCTTTTCAACCTGCAGTTGCTTTAAGAGGATCGTTTGCCATGTCTGCAAAAAGTGTTCGTCTGCGCAACATGCTGATTACTCTTCAATTTGTGGCAGCCATTACCCTTATCATTGTAGCTATGTTCATTCATATTCAGAATACTTTTATGAATCAGCGTTCGTGGGGAATTCAAAAAGAAAATATCGTTTATTTACCCTATGGTCAGACGAAGATTGATATGCATACCTTTGGGGAAGAACTAAAAAGGGACCCCCGAATACTCGATTTTACAGCTTCGCAGTTTTTACCGGGACATGTGGGTATGAGTTGGGGACGAAAGTTTGAAGGAAAGCAGGTAAATGCCTGGATATGGCCTGTGCAAGTGAATTTTCTGAAGTTTTTCGGCGTAAAAATGGCAGATGGAAGAGATTTTCAGGATGCTGACAGCACAGGCAACAGGCATGCAATAATTTTTAACGAGTGTTTTCTGAAAGAGCATCAATTAAAGAATATACTGGGTAAGGATTTTGCGGGCTTTGATATGACCTTATCTGTAGTCGGTATTGCTAAAAACATAAATTACACTTCGTTGCGGGATACTATTCGCCCAATGGGTTTTGCTGTTATGGGCAATTTATACAACATGAACTACTTTTTTGTCAAACTGTCAGGCAACGATGTACCGGGTGCCATTGAGAATATCCGTAAAACATGGGAGAAGTATTCGGATGAAGATTTTAATCTGAAGTTTTTGGATGCATCAATGGATAAGCTTTATAATAATGAAATGAATCTGGCAAAGCTTATTTCTATGTTCGGGCTGATCACCATTCTTATTGCCATCATGGGTGTGTATGGACTGATTGTTTTCAATGCACGTTATAAATCAAAGGAAATTGCACTTCGTAAGGTAAATGGTGCTTCAGTAAAAGAAATCATGTTCATGCTTAACCGGAGTGTGCTCATTCAGCTGGCAATCGCATTTACGGTGGCAGTCCCACTTGCTTATTATATTGTACACAGCTGGCTCGAACAGTTTGCCTATAAAATTCCCATCTACTGGTGGGTATTCCTTCTTGCCGGATTGCTGGTGTTTGCCATTACAGTGATGACCGTCAGTTGGCAAAGTTACAAGGCGGCCACTGCCAATCCGGTGGATGCGATAAAGAATGAATAGTTACTTGTAAATTATAATCTATGAAGGCAATTTTTAGAAACTTCTTCTTTGTACTAAAACGATACCGGACTTCAAGTATGTTGAATATACTTGGATTGTCGGTGGCATTTGCTGTGTTTTCGGTCACATTAATACAGGTATATTACGATTATAGTTACGACCGCACTTATGATAAGTCGTCTGACATTTACCAATTCATCCAGGTATATAATGACAGCAATTGGGGAATCACCATGACTACTCCACTGGCCAAAGAAATGTCGGATGTATTTCCTGAAATAAAAAGTTATTGTTTAATTCGTTTTGTAAGTGATGAAACATTCGATGTAATAAATAAAAACGGTAGCAAACAAAAATTCACAGCTTCCATAAACAATGCGACCCTTGGCCTGCTAGATGTATTTACACCCAAGATACTAGCCGGAGACCCCCGTCAGGCTTTGACACAAAAAGGAAAGGCAATGATATCTGAAATTACGGCTCATAGAATTTTCGGAAATGCTAACCCCATAGGTAAAACCATATTCTACCATTTTGATAAAAATCCACTTACTATTGTGGCTGTGTTTAAAGATTTTTCTAAAAACAGCTCTTTGTCAAATAATATTTTTGTGTATTTACCCGATGACCAACCCCAAAACTATAACTACAAAGGTTACTTTGAAATACTGCCTCAAAACCTGAACAAACTGACGGCAAAAATCAATGGAAAGAAAAAATACGGTGAACTGCTATCCCAACGATTTAACAACCCCAAAGACGAAAATAAAGTAAAGGCAGAGTTTCATAATATGACTGAAATGCACTTCGATTTTCTGATGGTTCAAGGTACAGGGAGCATCACAACCACCTTATCACTTTTATCCATTGGTATTCTTACCTTGTTGATTGCCTATATTAATTTTCTGAATTTTTCAGTAGCCGTGGCGCCTACCAGGGTGCGGGGATTAAATATTCAAAAAATTCATGGAGCTAATCCCATAACTTTGAGATATATTATAGCAGCCGAGTGCTCACTTTTTTCGATACTGGCTTTTATCATTTCGATACTTATCATTTCAGTATTAAAACAAAGCTCTATCTACGAGTATTTCTCTGCTGACTTATCACTGCAAAAGAACCTGGTACTTCTATCTATTCTAGGGGCTTCAACTCTTGTATTCGGAATTGTTATCGGGCTCTATCCCGCCCGATATATTACTTCCTTTCAACCGGCAGTGGCGTTTAGCGGCTCCTTCTCTTTGTCGGGCAAAAGTGTCAGGTTGAGGAATATACTCATTACAATACAGTTTGCTTCCGCTATTACTCTGATAATTGTTTCAGTTTTTATAAAAATACAACACGACTATATGAAAAATTATGAGTGGGGTATGCAAAAAGAAAACATTGTGTACGTACATTCTAAACAAATTAAAACCAGTATTAATACATTTGGAGAAGAATTAAAGAAGAACCCCCTGATAATAGATTATACGGCTTCCAATTTTATACCCGGTGAAGTGGGAATGAGTTGGGGACGTGATTTTGAAGGAAAACAGGTATCTGCTGTTATTTGGCCTGTATACCCGAATTTTCTTAGATTCTTTGGCGTAAAAATCAAAGAAGGACGTGATTTTCAAAGCGCTGATAGTATAGGAACAAAACATGGAATTATTTTTAATCAACAATTTCTTAAGTATCATTCTTTAAAAAATATTGTGGGTAAAGATTTTGAAGGTTTTGATGCTAAATTATCGATTGTTGGAATTGCCGAAAATGTCAATTATAGTTCATTAAGAGATTCCATTCAACCCATGGCTTTTGCAATTCTGAACGATAATCAGATGCAATGGATAATTATAAAGATGTCGGGAAAAGATACGCCCTCAACTATCAATTACATAAAAAAAACATGGGAGAAATACAGTGATGAAGATGTTGATATTAAATTTTTAGACAAGACTATCAATGATTTATATAAAAATGAAAGTAATCTTTCCAAACTAATCTCAATTTTTGGAGTAATTATTATCATCATTGCCATCATGGGTGTGTATGGACTGATTGTTTTCAATGCCCGTTATAAATCAAAAGAAATTGCCCTTCGTAAGGTAAATGGTGCTTCTGTAAAAGAAATCATGCTGATGCTTAACCGGAGTGTGCTCATTCAGCTGGCAATTGCATATGTGGTGTCAGTTCCCATGGCTTATTATATCGTTCATCGCTGGCTCGAACAGTTTGCCTATAAAACGCCTGTTTATTGGTGGGTGTTTCTGCTTGCCGGATTGCTGATATTTGCCATCACAGTGATAACCGTCAGCTGGCAAAGTCACAAGGCAGCTACTGCCAATCCGGTGGAAGCAATAAAGAATGAATAAAAAGCAAGTCTTTTTTTTAATTATGAATTATGAATTTTAAATTATAAATTATTTTTTTTATGCTAAAAACGAATGATTTAAGAAAAACATTCCGTACGGAAGAAATTGAAACAGTAGCATTGGACGGAGTTTCATTGCATGTCGTAGAAGGTGAATTTATCGCCATTATGGGTCCTTCGGGATGCGGAAAATCAACCTTGTTGAACATTCTCGGGTTGTTGGATAATCCTACTTCGGGTGAGTATCTTCTTGCCGGCAACGAAGTGGGGCATTTGAAGGAAAAGCAACGTACCGATATGCGCAAAGGCAATATCGGATTTGTATTTCAAAGTTTCAACCTGATAGAAGAAATGAATGTCTACGAAAATGTTGAATTGCCTTTGGTGTATATGAAAGTAAAACCAGCCGAACGAAAAAAAAGGGTGGAAGAAACATTACGCCGAATGAATATCAGTCATCGGGCCAAACATTTTCCCAATCAACTTTCGGGGGGACAACAACAACGTGTAGCCATAGCACGTGCTGTGATTGCCAACCCGAAATTGATCCTGGCAGATGAACCGACCGGTAACCTGGATTCGAAGAACGGGAAAGATGTCATGGATTTACTCTCCGAACTGAACCGTGAGGGAACCACCATCGTCATGGTAACACACTCACAGCATGATGCCGCCTTTGCACACCGTGTCATTAACCTGTTTGACGGAAAAATCATTGACATTGCTCAGTAATTGTGCTCAGTAAATATTATCTGATTCAATGCCTTTTAGTTAGTGTATATTTTTGTGAATCTTAGTGGCTTAGTGACTCCCGAAAAATCGGGATGTCCCATTTGTGGCAAGAAAATATTAGCCACTAAGACACAAAAACACTAAGTTACACAAAGAGAGTATTCAAGCAATACCCTTAACTAAACGGCATAGATTCTTAATTGTTAATTAATTAGGAGGTTTACAAATCTATTAATATAAATAATTTCAACTCCCCTTCAGGGGTTGGGGGTAGTCTTATTATCATTATGAACAATATCTTATTCGTTTTCCGTCGTTTCCTGAAAAGCAAATACCTGCGGGTAGTTAATCTGCTGGGCTTATCCATCATTTTTGCTTGTCTTATTTTGTCATACATTCATGTAAAGAAAGAGTTGAGTTACGACCGCTTTAATGTAAATGCCGGTAGGATTGCCCGCTTGTCTTTGCAGTATGATGACCAACCGGTGGATGGACGTATCTATGGTTTTACGGGTTCAAAAATGCTTTCGAAGATTCCGGAAATTGAACAGCTGGTTGCTATGGCACATGTCAATACGGCTGTGATGACCTACAACGGAAAACCCCTGATACTGCATGATATTTATTGTGCCAGTTCCAATTTCTTTCAGGTATTCAGTTATCCGCTGGTAGAAGGGCAAAAGAACAAAGTGCTTCAATTACCCCGCACTGTAGTGGTAAGCGAAAGTTTCGCGCGAAGAGTCTTTGGTCCTGAATCGCCCCTTGGAAAAGGAATTCATTTGGAAGGCCGAAAACTGGAGACCATGGATGCTACCATTACCGGAGTATTTAAGGATTTTCCCGAGAATTCGCATTTCCACACCGAAATGATTGTTCAACGACCTGATGCTGAGGGATACGATTGGCCGTATATTTATATTCTGCTGAATAAAAAAGCTGATTTGTCATCTGTTGTACTGAAGATTACAAATCTGTATAATAAAGATGATGCCGGCAAAGAATTAAATACAAAAGCTCAGTTAATCCCGTTAACCGACATTCATTTACACAGCAGGGTCATGCGTGAATTAGAGCCCAATGGCAATATCTATTTTGTTTATCTGATCATTGGTTCCAACGTCCTTTTGCTGGTCATTGTTTTGTTTAACCTCTGGCTCAATGCAGGTCTCATTTTTTCTGACAACAAAAAGTATTATAAGCTGTTGCGACTGAATGGAGCTTCTTCTTTAACTGTTCTTCGGGATGAAACCGTATTAGCATTGTTACTTGGCATAGTTTCCACTTTATTGGGTACTTTGATGGCTGCTTATGGTGCATCTGTAATGCATTATTCACTGTCTTCCCTGAATCTTGTTGAAGCTGTGATTTTGAGTATGAGTTTTTTGGTGCTGATTGTCATTATCTCGCTTTTACCGGTACTGTTTAGCCTTTCGTCCACTCTGTTTCTGAATACGGGGACTGAAATAAAACCGCTCAGTTTTTCATTTTCGAATGTCAAATATATGCTGGTAGGTCAATACGCAATTGTTATGTTTGTCATTATTCTGGCAACAGGTATCAGCAAGCAGGTATCTTTTATAAAAAACACACAGGTAGGAGGGAATGATTCCACCATTCTGGTGATGAATGAACAACCCGATCAGGTAAAACAACGTTATAAGCTATTGAAAACCGAACTGGAGAAACACCCCGAAATATCAGGTGTAACGGCTGCCATGCAACTGCCCGGTAGTTCTATCCGCGATATGATTAGCGTAAAACCTGAAGGTAAAACAGAAGAAGTGCAAATCCCACTTTTGGTTATTGGTGAAGACTTTCTTCCGTTCTTTCATGTAAAACCTATTGCCGGACGAACGTTTTTACCTGATAAAATGACATCGGAAGATCAATTACGGTTATTTACGAAAATGACTACTCCTTCTGCTGAAAAATACAGCAGCAATTTGTCGGAAGAATATGTCCTGAATACCAAGGCGGTCACTATGCTTGGACTTGGTTCTCCCGAAAAGGCAATTAATAAAACAGTATCTATCGAACACAGCGCACTGGGGTATATCCATCAGGGTAAAATCTGCGGTGTAGTGAATAATTTCACGTATACCACCATGTACGAAGATACCATTCCTATGATTATTATTCAACGCCCCCTGCATTTTTTTCTGAACTGCTTCATGGTGCGTCTGGATCCGAAAAATACCGAACAATCATTAGCTGTTTTTAATAAAGTATGGAATCAGGTAAACCCGGATTATCCTGCCGGATATTCTTATTTGAAGGACGAATATGCCAAAGTGTATCGCAACGAGTGGAATGCCGAAATGCTGGTGCGGATATTTTCTGTTCTGTGTCTGATAATTGCGAATCTCGGACTTTTTATTTTTATGGCGTTTATTATCAAAAGCCGCACAAAAGAAATAGGGATACGCAAAGTAAACGGTGCCAAATCAATGGAAATTGTCCGTATGCTGAACCTGAGCTTTATTCGATGGATTGCACTGGCGTTCATCATTGCTATTCCACTCGTGTATTTTATTATGCAGCGTTGGTTACAGGATTTTGCTCATAAAACCACGCTTGACTGGTGGATTTTTGCGCTGGCAGGGATTTTTGTATTGCTGTTATCGCTACTGTCCGTTTCGTGGATGACCTGGCATGCTGCGACTGCCAATCCGGTGGAATCAATCAAGGGAGAATGAATCCATTTTGGTATTTGATGCGTGTTATGTTAGATTTTAAAAATTACCACTCACTTATACTCTTTGAATCGACTGTTTGGCTGCTTGCACCATTAAGAGTAATAAAGTAAGTATAGATATTAAAGATGATTACTACCCATTCAGCGAATTTTCATAACAATAAACATTGTGTTAACAAACTAAAAAGAATATGAAACGAATTGTTAATTTAATTTTACTTTTAGCTAGCCTGAGTAATTTGACTTACTCACAAGAAACAAAAGCTGGAGTTTCAAAATATGTAGCTTTTATTGAGAGCCAACATGTTTCAAGTAAAGAATATATTTTGAATTTATTCAATAAGTATGACATTGTGGTACTCTGTGAAAGAGATCACCCGGAAACTACTCAATATGATTTGATATATGATGTTATTAATTCATCTTACTTTATTGATCATGTGGGTAATATTTTCACAGAAGTGGGGTCAATCAGTAACAGACAAAATACGTTGAATTTCATTAAAACAAAATTCGATAATGACAGTATAAAGCAATTGATGCAGGCTAGTGTGTATGAAAATGGTTCTTTCCCTGCATTCTGGAATAATACAAACTTTTACAATTTTACAGGCAGACTGAACATGTTGAATTGTAGGTTACCTAAACGCAAACAAATAAATTTGTTTACATCTGGTACCCAACACCCTACAATAGAGCAACGAAAAGACCTAAAAGCTATGAAGCAGTATATTAGAGCTAATTACTACAAACGAGATAGTTTAATGGCGGGTTATATCATCAATACATTTGATAGTATTCGTAAAAATTCAAGTAGAAAAAAAGCATTAATTATAATGAATTACAGACATGCTTTTTCTAAATCTTTAACCAATGACGGAACAATTAATGTTGCAGATTATTTAAAAAGACACTATGAAAGTAAATTTGCCAATGTTTATATAAACGGTTTATCGTCAACGCAAAATATATCTGCATCTGAAAAAAGTAAACCTTTTATATTTCAGTGTGGTGACCAAATCCCAATTCAAAATGGGAAATGGGATGCAGCATTTAAATTAGCACAAAAAGAAAATTTGGGGTTTGATTTTCCTAACTCTCCTTTTGGGAAAGATAGTCTTGATATTTGGTCATTTCCAACAAATAATCATTATGAAGATATTTTCACAGGCTTTGTTTATTATTTACCAATAGAAAAACACAGATATTCAAGGGGAGTGAAAAATTTTTTCGCCACTGCAGATATAGACCAATTCATAAACGATTGGAATATGTTCAATAAAGCATTTGGGAAAAAGGAAGAAAAGAGCCATTCACCTGAATTTAAAGCTGCTTTGATCAATGATCTTTCAACTGAAAGAACGATACCATATCCTAATCTTGAGCAATATGAGAAAGTAATTGACGAATGGCTGAATGAGCAGGACTCTGTGAAAAAAACAAGGCCTTGATAGAACACTTACTGTCAACAGATCAATGTAAACACTGTCCATCCTTCCGGTGAAGTGGAATGAATCAGTTTACCGCCATGCAAACGCATAATATAGCGTGAAACGCTAAGACCAATACCGGTACCGGTTTCTTTGGTAGTAAAAAAGGGAATAAAGATATTGGGAAGTACATCCTGAAGGATGGGCTTCCCTGTATTGCAGATATCGATGGCCACCTGACCTGCAGTTCGTTTGTGCGTATGAATGATGATCTGTCCGTTTTCAGTGGAAACAATGGCTTCAATCGCATTTTTCATTAGATTAACCAATACCTGCATCATCAACTTCTCATCAGCCAACAATTCAATACCGGCATCATCGAAAATGAGTTGTAAATGGATATTTTTCTCTTTAAGGACTTTCCGTTCGAGATGGAGTACTTTCTCAAGGAATGGTTTTAATGGAAATGCCTGAACAACGGGCTTCGGAATTCCAGTAAATTTACGGTACGAATCAACGAAGGATAACAATCCCCTGGCAGTGGTATGAATGGTTTCGAAAGCTTCAATGGTATTGCTTTTCAGAGTTTCGTCCGATTCGCCCGCCACTGGATTTTTATGCAACGAAAGTAAAGTCTCACTCAACGAAGTAATCGGGGCAATGGAGTTCATGATTTCGTGCGTCATAACCCTGATAAGTCGGATCCACGATTCCATTTCTTTGGTTTCCAATTCGTTGCCAATGTTGCTGAGCGTGATAACTTTCATTCGTCCGTTCTTGAGTTTTATTTCCGAAAGACGCAGGCTCACCTGCATTTCTTCACGCTCATTCGTAACAGATAGTTGTTGATGATCACCTGCTTTCATAGTACGGAAAAGTTCCGGGAAGTTTTCGTTCACTCCACTCAGTTGGTTGATATGAGTGAAAACCGGTAATCCCAATAAATGAAGGGCCGATCGGTTTACGGTTTGCACATGACCAAAATCGTCCAGTATGATGATACCGGTTGAAACACTTTCGATAATCAGACTCAGAAATTTCTCATTCTCTATCACTTCTTTCCGGGCATTCGTCAAAATCTCTTTGATACGATTCAGCATCGAATTCAGTTCTTTTTCACGACGGGATAAGTTATTTTCAGAAAAATGAAATGAATAGTCGCCGTTATCCAGAGCATTGAGCAAAAACAATATATTGCTGTTGAATTTTTTATAATGACGTTGCAACGAATGGAGACTTATCAATACTGTAATACCCGATATGATTGCCAATGCATATTGCTGATAGATAATGCAACAGGTTAATGCTGCAACCGATACGATCAGTATGCAGATGAATAAAATGAGTTTATATTGAATGGATTTGAACATAGTATTATAACCCGTATTTCTTGATTTTACTATAAAGCGTTGGTCTTGTAATGCCTAATTCAGTTGCGACCGACGATAAATTACCGTTATTCTTCATAATCGAATTCCCTATTAATAACCGTTCAGCATCTTCCAGACTCATATTCTCAATCTTGGAGGTGGTAGAATTTTGTTCCTTCATATAAAAATCGGATGGCAACAATTGATCACCATCACAAAGTATCACTGCTTTTTCAATAGCATGCTGCAATTCACGCACGTTGCCGGGCCAGGAGTACTCCTCAAGTTTTGAAATAGTTTGCCTGGTAAAAGTCAGATTCTTTTTTGCATATTTTACTGCGTATGTATGTAAATAAAAATTCGCTAGTTGAGGAATATCTGCCTTCCGTTCGTGTAATGGAGGTACTTCAATGTGTATGGTATTGACCCTGTAGAGTAAATCTTCCCTGAACTCCCCGTTTTGAACAGATTGTTCCAGGTTCCGATTCGTGGCACACACCAACCGGATATTCACCGGAATCGATTTGTTGTCGCCAACACGTACCACCTGTCTCGACTGGATAACACTCAGCAATTTAGCCTGTAACGGATAGCTTAGATTTCCTATTTCGTCCAGAAAAAGCGTTCCACCGTCAGCCGCTTCAAATTTACCGGCACGATCGGTTCTGGCATCGGTAAAAGCACCTTTCACATGCCCAAAAAGCTCACTCTCGAACAAGGTTTCACTAACAGCACCCATGTCCACTGTCACCAGCACTTCCTCTTTTCGTGCCGAAAGTCGGTGAATTTCACGTGCAATCACTTCCTTACCTGTTCCGTTTTCACCGGTTATCAATATATTCGCATCTGTTTTAGCTACTTTCTCAACCAGCCTTCGCAGTTCATGCATGCTTGCTGATTGCCCCCAACATATTGTTTCATCCGGGTTCAATTCCCTGTTCAAAACACCTTGCTTTTCCCGCAGTCGTTTTACTTCTTTCTGCGATTGGCAAAGAGCGTGGGCGGCTTGTAATGTGGCAATTAACCGGGCATTGTCCCATGGCTTTACCACGAAATCGCTGGCCCCTTCTTTTAATGCCTTTACTGCCAACTCAATATCGGCATACGCTGTAAACAATACGACCGGCAGTTCGCTATCAATCTTCTTTATTTCCGACAACCAAAACAGTCCTTCATTCCCCGAATTAATACCTGCCGAAAAATTCATATCAAGCAGTACGATATCCGGCATTTGTTCCCTCAGCTTGGTTGTCAGTTGGTTTGGTGATGATAAGAGCGTAACTTGTTGAAAGTAGTTCTCTAATAGGATGCGCAATGCACTCAACACATTTTTATTGTCATCAACTACCAGAATAGATCCTGTCTTCATGAATTATTAAAATTAATTAAGGTACAAAAATACATGCTTATTGGCAGACTATGAAGGCTTTTTGAGTTTTAAATTAAAATAAATCTAAAATAATAAATTTGAGGTAACATAATCCAATAAATTGATTTTTCGACTACCGTTTTGCCGGAGTTTAAACTCATCAGTTTACCCATTATTAATTGAATGAAGCTAAGCGAACGCTGATGTCAAATCGCATTTATCCGGAAAAGGGAACGATTTACTTTCGCATAGTGGAATACAAATCATCAAAACCTTTCTACTATAAAAAACCCGTAAGCAATGGACTTGAATTTTTTATGTACAGGTTTTTTAATACTACTTAATGTACTTCGCTGAAAGTATCGAAAAGTGATTTGTAAAATTGAAGTAAAATTATTTGTCTGTTTATATGTAAATAGGCAAATAATTGTCTAATTTTGTTTTTGTATTGTTCTATGATTGTAGTTGGATTAGTAATGCTTTGGTTTTGGTTTGGAAAGGTCTGTCACTTAACATTCATATATCAATCATATATATGCCATATATCAACCATATATCTATAAAGATATATGGCATATAAATGAATATTAAATGGATGTGAAATGGTATACCTTTCCAAACCAAAAACAAACCATAACCAAACCATAACTAATCCAATACTAAATATAAAATAAATTGTATTCATTAGTAGAACAGAGATTGTTCAGGGAGTCTTCAGAAAAGTATGTCTATTGGATTTTTTTTGTATCGAACAACTTAGTCTGTATTAATCCCGGGTCTTATAACTGCACCTGACGTGCAGATCAATTGAAATGAATTCTCAATTCGATTTAAGAAAGGGAATCATTACTTCTGATTGGCTCTCTTCCAAAACCCGGATCAAATTCACTTCAAAGTTTTTAGTATAGTTGAAGTATAATGAATTGGTAAAATTAAAATTTAAGTTATTAATTATTCACTTCGAATGCCGGGTTTAATAAAGGTATCATTATCAGTAGAAAATAAGTAAAATTGTTGCAATAATAAAAAAGAAAATTTACCGCAAAGCAAATAGTACATGTATACACCCAATCAAAGTAACTCCCTGAATAACGAAGGTTCCTTACACTATTTGATCAGGGAAGCAAAATCCGGAACAATCAATCCGCCCCTGTTAATACTGATGCATGGAGTTGGAAGCAATGAACAGGATATGTTCGCATTTGCAGAACATCTGCCTGATAACTTTCTGATACTATCAGCCAGGGGGCCGCTGACTGTAGGACCAAACAGCTTTGCATGGTTTCAGGTAGATTTCACGACTGGTGTTTCCGTTATTAATTACGATCAGGCTGAAAAAAGCCGAAAGATCATCATTCAGTTTATTGAATCGTTGAAAATACGTCATTCATTTGATGAAAAGAAAATCTACCTGGGTGGTTTTAGCCAGGGTGGCATCATGTCTTACAGCGTTGGACTTACCAGGCCCGATTTGATAAAGGGCATTGTGGTGATGAGCGGAAGACTGTTGAAAGAAGTACGACCATTAATAGCTTCAACGGAGAAATTAAACTCCCTGGAAGTATTTATTACACATGGAATATCAGACAATGTGCTGAATATAGAATATGCACGTGAGGCTCATGCTTACCTGAAAACACTCGGCCTGGTTCCCACCTACAAAGAATATGATGCAAGGCATTCCATATCCAATGAAATGTTCCAGGATCTGATCCATTGGTTAAAGAGCAAATGATGATAAGCTATTGTAATAAAAGATAGAAATCCTCCAATCCAAAAATTTTAAATTCACTGTCTTTGCCACTCAATGGGGTAGAAGGTAAGTTGATTTTCTTAGCATAAAAAGGTTACCCAAAGGTAAAAGGAAAATCTACACCATGCGGGAAACAAATTATTTTCGAATCAACAGAGACCGAATCAACTCAAACAGTATCATTCAATAATAATCCTGTAAACACAGACTTCAGATCTGTATTTACAGGATTTTTGATTTGTTAAGATGTACATTGCTAACTGTATACACGTCAATCAGGCATTATTTGTGATGATTCGTTATTCACAATCAGTATTTTACATTCTCCTGTTACCAATACTTAACAATAGAAACAATAATAAACATGTAACTTGTGTGGAACTGTTTTGAGATATAATGACTCTAATTTTGCACCAGAATCTAATATTTGTTACCTCTTTATACTATCTGCTTTAAATCTACTTACTCCGCGCTTTGTAACCACCTTCTTTACAATTACTTATTAAACTCATTATAAATTTTAACAGATCAAAAATGAATCAAAAAAAATTATTTACCGCTTTTGCGGTCATTTGTGTATTCAATATCAATGCACAGCATTCAGTACGGCAAAAAACGACTTTCCCAGATGTTGACAATTTCGTAGTATTAAAAGGTGATTTTCACATGCATACAGTTTTCTCTGATGGGAATGTCTGGCCAACGGAACGCATTATGGAGGCATATCACGATGATTTAGATGTAATTGCAATAACAGATCATCTGGAAATACAACGATATAAGAAAGACATACCAACTTCAGCTGATTTGAACCGGTCGTATGAAATTGCCAGTGAAGCAGCAAAGAAATATAACATATTGCTTGTAAAAGGTACCGAAATTACCAGAGAGGTAGCTCCCGGTCATTCAAATGCTATTTTCATCAAAGACGCAACACCACTGTTCAATCCAACCAATAATGAAAAACCGAGAGCAGCAAAAGGATATGATGTTGCGGTTAATCTGGCAAACGAACAGGGAGGTTTTGTTTTTTACAATCACCCTTTTCATGCCCTGGCAGATGATAAGGTTGTTATGCCACAGCAGGTGGATGAACTAATCAGCAAAGGAAAAATACAAGGCATTGAAGTGGTAAATGGTGACCGTTTTTCGAAAGAAGGTTATAACTGGGCAATCGAACGAAACCTGACATTGATATCTAACAGCGATGCTCATTCATCAATGCCTCTGGCCATGTCAAATCAGGATCTTGCTCATCGTGCAATGACGTTGGTATTTGCAAAAGACAGATCCCTGGAATCGGTGCGTGAAGCCTTGGATGCACATAGAACGCTTATGTGGTGGAGAAATAATGTGGTGGGGCGAAAAGATCTTCTGGAAAAATTCGTCCGTGCTTGTATACCAGTAGTAAAATATACGTATGAAAAAGATCAACTTTCATTTTTTATGGAAAATAAATCATCTCAGCGCTTTGTGATGGAACCCATAAGCACTGATGAATTCTTCATAGCTCATCCTGTTGTATTATCACCAAACTGCGAAGCCAATGTGAGTGTAGGGATAAAAAAGTCAGACTCGAAAGAGGTGACCATTAAATTCCGCGTAATGAATGCCTGGACAAATTATGAAGAACCAATCGTGTTGGAATACACGTTTAAAAAGCAATAAAATCATACATTACAACTAATTATTTACTAAAAGATGAACAGAAAAAAAGTTGAATTGATGATAAAAAATCAATTTTTAAAGGGAATTATTTTGATATTATGTTTTTTATCTTTCAATATGTTGGAAGCAAAGAATCTTAACGGTATTAAAATAGTTGGTGTTGTCACTGACGAAGCAGGCGTGCCGCTTATTGGAGCAAGCTTACTGGAGAAAGGATCTGAAAACGGCGTAATCACTGATAAAGATGGACATTTTTCACTGGAATTGATCGATCAAAAAAACAAATTGATTGTATCCTATATCAGTTATAACACCCTGGAAGTTTCTTATACCGGTGAATCGAATCTCCATATTCAATTAACCGAATCTTCCAGAACAATGGATGAAGTTGTTGTGGTTGGTTATCAGACAATGAGAAAGAGTAATATTACCGGTGCGGTAGCCAGTGTAAAATCAAGTGAACTGAACCTGACAACACCAACGATCGGACAAAGCCTGGTGGGTAAGGTTTCAGGTGTACAGATATCCCAGGTAAGCGGTGCCCCGTATCAAACCACAAAAATCCGTGTAAGGGGGACATCTTCTGTCAATGCAAGTTCTGATCCACTTTATGTAATTGACGGCTATCCATCAAATAATGATGTGTTTATTAATCCTGAAGATGTAGAGTCAATTGAAGTATTAAAAGATGCTGCTTCGGCAGCTATTTATGGATCGAGGGCATCCGGAGGTGTTGTTATGATTACTACCAAAAGAGGGAAGGAAGGCAAGACTCAGGTGACCTATGATTATCAGTTTGGTATTAACCAACTCTCCAGAAAAGTCCAGCTTTTGAATGCTGCTCAATTTACAGACTTATTTGTAAACGCACATAATAACAGTTACAAAGACGAATTGATCAGCCGTGGCAAAGTAACACAAGCAAACTGGAATGATGATTATTTTAAAGATACGAACGATCAAAGAACCGCTCGATTGGGAACCAGCTTAAGTACGGTAAAAATTCCTGATTCCATGTACGATTTTGCCACCGGACAGTTAAAAAAATCAATGTATGATACCAACTGGCAAAATGAATTATACCGCAATGCACAAAATAACCGCCATAATCTCTCAGTAACCGGAGGAAAAAATGGTGTTCGTTTCGCATTGTCGGGTGGTTATGAAAACCAGGAGGGAATTATGAAAGGCACAGATATGGAAAGATATAATTTGCGTTCCAATATTGATATCGATGTCAATAAGAAATTGACCGTCGGTGCAAGTCTTGCATATACAAATACAAAATCGAATGAAGTTGGAGAAGGCCGGTTTAATGCCAGTCCTGTTATGGCAGCATTGATTTATCTCCCGATTTACAAGGCTTATAATGCAGATGGAACTCCATCGAAATATGAAATGTCATCACAATCTGCTGACTATGCTTTTCAAAGTGGTATTGAAAATCCGGTATCATACGCAACTGAAGTGAAAGATTATCGCACAACTTCGCGATCAACCTACAATGTATATGGTCAATATAGAATTTTAAATTCGTTGGTGGCTAAGCTGAACTTTGGAACCTATAACTACACTGATAAATATGAATATTATTTACCAACCAGTATTACAAACGGAACCAATGCTCCTTATTCGGATGCATCCATAGCGGCTGCTTATGCAAGATCGCGTATGTTACAAAAAAATGACTACCTGACTGAATTTACGTTGAACTATAACAAAACAGTTGGTGATTTTAGTTTAAGTGGAGTGGCAGGGGGGTCAACCCAGATAAATACACAGGATGTGCTGGATGTAACTGCAACAGGATTTACAGATGATAAAGTCCCTTATATAACAGGTGGCGGTGCCGATCCCAGCAACTTTACCCGTAACAGTGGTACAGGAATTACGAAATATACCATGGCTTCGGGCTTTGGCCGGTTGAATGCCAATTACACGGATAAATATCACCTGACAGCAACATTCCGTGCTGATGGTTCTTCCTTGTTTGGTTCTTCAAATCGTTGGGCAAGTTTTCCTTCCATATCGGGAGGCTGGACAGTCTCAAATGAAGAATTTTACAAAAGTCTGTTGGGTAATGCTTCCGAATTAAAACTGCGTGCCAGTTGGGGTTTAAGTGGAAATGCCGGTATTGGTGCTTATAATGATCAACAGGTGATGAGTAAATCAGGTATTGTCATTGGAAATAATGTAGCTACTGCAATTTATCCCGGAGCTTTCAGGGATGTGAACCTGGGTTGGGAATCAACTTCCCAATCGAATATCGGATTTGACTTAAGTTTGTTTAAAGGAAGATTATCAATTATTGCTAATTATTACGACAGTTATACGTATAACCTGCTTTTCCAAAAATCAATCACAGCGTTGTCGGGATCAACTTCCATGTTGACGAACCTGCCGGATTCAAAAATCAACAACAAAGGATTTGATATTCAGGTAGACGGATTGGTAATCAAACAAAAAGACTTTGATTTAAAGCTAAGCGGAAACTTCTCTTTAAACCGGAATAAAGTATTAAATCTTGGTGGTGCTTCCACTATTTTAACGAATGGCGCTGAGCGGTCATACAAGACACACATCACCATGGAAGGGCAACCTATCGGTATGTTTTATGGCTTTTCTGTTCAGGGTATGATCAACGAACAGGATCTGGCAAATATAGCGGAGGATGATAAGTACTACAATACTTCTACCAGAACATTTCCGGCAGGATATGTCTTGAAAGGACCGGCCCGCTCATTGGCTTCAACAACCAGATTTCAATTGGGAGACTTCTATTTTAAAGATGTAAATGGTGATGGTGTAGTGGATGATAATGATAAAGCAATTATTGGAAATCCCCACCCCAGTTTCATTTATGCCTTTAACCTGTCAGGACGTTATAAAAATTTTGATATTTCGGCTTCGTGCAATGGGGTGTCCGGAAATAAAATTCTGGATGGTCAGAATTATTACAACCTGAATATGGAAGGCTCCGGAAACCAGTATCTGATTGTTGATGAGCGCTACCGTACTCCACAAAGTCCGGGTAATGGACTTGTATACCGTGCCTCAAGGGGTGGAACACAAAGTAACAGTACACGACTTTCTACTTTTTATTTAAATGATGGTTCGTATTTAAGGATTACAAACATTACAGTCGGATACAATTGGAATACTGCTAAGATTACCCGGCATGCTATTGCCAGTGTACGGTTCTATGTTTCAACGGATAATCCATTTACTTTCCAGACCTATCGTGGGTACAATCCGGAGGTGGACTACAATGACGGAGCTAATCTGACACCCGGTGTAGATTACGGAAAATATCCTTTGATGAAAGCTTACAATGCAGGTATAAAAGTACTATTCTAAAAATAAACGATAAAAGATGAAAAAGATATATATATTAACCCTGACAATTTTGGCTTTGGTCATCACTTCTTGCAGTGATTTCCTGAACGAACCTAACATGAATGCCATTCCATCCGACACTTACTTTACCTCTGAAACAGATATAAATAAGGCTGTTTCGGGCATTTATCTGGCTATCAGAAGTAATAATTGCTTAGGCGAAACAAGCGATTTGTTTACAGAAGAACGTTCGGATAATACAGGAAGAATGGATGCACAATCAAATGCCGGCGAACCATTCCAGTTTACTAATTTCTCGTTGCTTCCGAGCAATACGAATCTAAAATCACACTGGTCGGCTTTATATGTTGCGGTTTCAAGAGCCAATTATGTGTTATCTAACATTGATGATACGAAAATTGTGTTTGCCAATGAAGGTCAGCGTGCTATCTACAAATCAGAAGCACTTTTTCTCCGTTCACTGGTGTATTTCCACTTAGTGCGTAAATGGGGTGATGTGCCAATGGTTACAGAATACCTGAATTCATATGATTCTATTCAGGCGCATACTTACAGAGTAAAGAAGGAATTGGTTTACAGTCAGATTGTCACCGACCTGCAGGCTGCACTTGGCTCTACCATTCCTAATATACAACCTGCGACCGGAAAAGGAAGAGTGTGTAAAGCGGCTATCAACGGTTTACTGGGTCAGGTTTATCTGACAATGGGCACAACACTCGCTGATAACAAACCTGAGAATCTGACTAATGCCAAGAAGTATCTGACTGATGCATATGCCATGCGTAATTTTGGATTGCTTTCAGAAGTACCTTATGCCGATGTATTTGATGTAAATAAAAAGACTACATGTCCTGAGATTATTTTCCAGATTGTATACAAACAAGGCGATTTGAATTATTATTCTTCAGTAGCTGCCAGAAATCAATCTGCCGGCGAAACGATTAACTCCAAAAAAACAGCATCGGGACAGGGTACCTATGTCAATTATGATTTGGTTAAAGACTACGAAACGAATGATATCAGAAAAGATTTGTCGGTAAAGTATGCTTCCAACGCAAAAGCGAAAGCCTGGTTTATCACCAAGTACCGTGATGCAAGTGATGCAGCAGGAGTGAATGGTTACGGTGGTAACGACTTTATTTTGATGAGGTATGCCGACATTATCCTGATGCTGGCAGAAGTGAATATGTATCTTGGAAATGACAATGAGGCAATTGGATACCTCGATCAGGTACGTATACGTGCCGGTTTGCCCACGTATGCCATTTCTATCCTTAACCCAACTTACTTAACCAGCTATCCGACACTCAAACTGGCTATTTTGCATGAGCGCAGGGTAGAACTTGCCTTTGAAAATCACCGGTTATTCGATTTGCTTCGAAGCTTTACAGCCGATGAACTGGTGACTTACATTAAAAACAAAACGCAGGATGATTATGGCGCTTCTAAGTTGGCTAACATCGGAACAAAAGATATTTATTTTCCAATTCCTTTCGATGAATGGAAATTAGATCCAACTAAAATGTATCAAAACTCAGGTTATTAATTTTTGAATTCTTTCTATGAATAATCTATCTATCCTTTTTGCCGGCATGCGTTGCATGACCGGCAAAATTGAATAGAAATTCTGTTCTTATTTACATTGCTTTTTTTATTTACACGATTCAATGAAATTTTTAAAATATGCATTATGAATAAAACAAAACCAACCGGAGTATTCCTTTTTGTGGTAATGTCTTTCATGACTATGTTCTTTATGAACAAAGTTGAAGCCCAAGGATATACTAAAGATTACCGGTTTTTGAATTCGGACAATCTTGTCTCGGATAAGATTTTTTATTTGCTTACTGTCATTGATCAGACTCCGGAAGTGAAAACAGCATTGATCAAAAATCCTGTATTGAAAGTGTTGCTCAGTGGAAAGATCAGTGTCATCAGACGTCATGTTACCGATAGCTGTACCATGCCTGCTACCTTGCTGAATGACTTTTTCTGGAAACCTGATTCAGCAATACTTTCAGTAGAATTATCCGGGCTGTACAATGCAAATAAAACGATTTTTGATAAAATGGTCGATCAACAGTTGAGACCTTCGGGTTATTATCAGCGATATGTCGATCTTTCAAATAAAGAGTTGCTTGCAAAAGCATGGAATCAATGTTTTTATGGTATGGACTATATTCTTAATCAGTTTGGTATGGGTAAAAAGATGCGGTACGCTCATATTGACTCAGCCAGTTATGTAGTTACAAGCCGTACGTATCGTGCGGTATTGAAAAACATGATGGCTTCGTTGGATGAAATAAGCGGCAGCTACAAAGTCTTTTATAAACCTTCGTTGGAGGTAGCAATGCAATTAATGGCAGCTAATGATCGTGATGAACCCGCCAGGTTAGAGCCTTTGGAAGAAGGGATTAACAAAGAAGCCTTTGAACAAATAAAGACAACTGACTGGAAAAAATATCCATATTCTGCTATAGTACTGCCCGGAACAGGTCCGACGTTAACAACTACACCCATAAGTCCCGAAGGAAAGATACATTGCGACCTGGCAGCGCGAAGGTTTCTTGCCGGTAAGGCTCCATTTATTATATCCTCAGGCGGTTATTGCTATCCGTTCAGGGGACCATTCTGTGAAGCCCTTGAAATGAAGAAGTACCTGATGGAAAAGTATCATATACCTGCTTCGGTTATTATTGCCGAACCTCAGGCAAGACATACCACCACCAATATCCGCAATGCTGATCGCTTGATTATCCGTTATGGTATTCCGATGGACAAACCGTGCCTGTTTGTTACTTCTCTGACTCAGACAAGGTCAGCGGCTGATGATAAATTTGATGCACGAAACATACGAGAACTTGGATATTTGCCCTACAAAGGCAAAAAACAACTCTCCATTCATGAAATCGAGTATTATCCTGTACCGGAAGCGTTGCATATGGATCCGTTAGACCCGTTGGATCCTTAGTGAACTGGCAATTGAGTTTTTTTTTAATGTATTGAAAGTTTATAAATTACGAAACCGGATTGACCAGTCAATCCGGTTTCTCATCAACAGATTATAGTATGCAAAAAATTTATTTTATCTTACTCATGTGCTGCCTGGTTATATCCGGTTCGGCTCAATCGTGGAATGCCAAACCTACCGGCGAACAGATTAAAACTCACCTTGAATGGGTGAAGCAGGAACTGAAAAGGCCGGATAGTAAAAATATCCTTGTCACTGCACACAGAGGTGACTGGCGTAATGCACCCGAAAATTCGATTCAGGGATTATTGAGTTGCATCAATATGGGGGTTGATATGGTCGAAATTGACTTGAAAATGACAAAGGACGGTCAGTTGATTCTCATGCACGATAAAACGATTGACCGGACTACCAACGGAAAAGGGTTTCCCCGGAATTTGACCCTTGACTCTCTCAGGACTTTCTTTTTGAAAAGTGGAATAACCCAGCTTACCAGACATAAAATTCCAACCTTTGAGGAATACATGTTAACTGCCAAAGGTAAAATGTATATCTGCGTTGATAAATGCTATCCATATCTGAAAGATGTAATTCATGTGTTGAAAAAAACGGGTACGTTGGATCAGGTATTGCTGAACGGAGAGAAAACAGTCAATGAAAATCTTGAGGATTATGGCGATTTAATCAGGCAGGTTAATTTCAAACCGATTGTCAATACGAATGAACCGGTTCATATTGAAGAGTATCTTTCAGGAATTCATCCTGCCGTCATTGAGATAGTTTATCCTACTGATTCATCGAAATACATTCAGAATAGCCAGTTGATAACATCGAAGGGAATAAAGATATGGCACAATGCACTTTGGGCTGAATTGTGCGCAGGCCATACTGATGATGTTGCCGTTGAGCAAAACAGGCCTCAGGATAGCTGGGAATGGATCATCAACCATGGAGCAACCATTATTCAGACAGACAGGCCTCAACTCTTGCTGAATTACCTGAGGGAAAGGAAACTACATATGTAAATAATTTATTTTTTAGGATTTGTCCTATAAAAAAACTCCCCGGTACACATTCGTACCGGGGAGCTGTTTTTTAATTCTGAGTCAAAAATTTATTTCATAACTTGATTGTATGAATAATTATTGTTGGTCTCTACCAAAAAATATTTCAGGTTCGCCAATAACACCGGACTTTTGCATTAATTTCTTTCTTGCCGGGTTAGTCATTGCAGCTTTTGCCTGATCAAGATCGGTGATTTTGAAAACCAGGTATACCAGTTGAGGATCGTCGATGCCCTGTGCCAATACTCCATCCTGTAAACCATCTTTAACCCTCATATCAGCACCTTCTCCATCAAATACTTTAATCCAGGAATCAAAGTCTTTTATTTTAAGGGTTACTTCTGCATAATCTCCGGGTGTTTTCATTGTTTCGCTCATGCGTATTACCTTAATAAACAGGATACTGGGTGCAGACGTAACACCACCTTTTTGCATGACATCTTTTAAAACAGGGTTTGTGGTAAATGCTTTTGCTTTTTGTACATCTTCAATCATAAATGGTATTTCTACTTCATTTTGATTTTCAATACCACGTGACAAACCAAGTAGATGCAGTCCGGCAGCATTTCTGTTAGTACTATCAGCATCGAAAAATGGCTTCCATACATTGTAATCGGCCACAGTGTGCCTGATTACTAATACGTTAAAGGGTAAAGACATCATGTCATCAGGTGGAACATTTTCATTTGTAACAGTTTGTTCGGTTGATTTAGAATCCATTTGGGCTGTATTGCCGGTGCTTTTGGTATTACCCGCAAAAAGTGCCATGGCTAAGCTTAACGCCAGAGCCAATTGAGTTGTTATGAATTTTTTCTTCATTTTGTTGTAAATTTAATTATCCTTGCTTACTCTTTTCGGTTTTCAGCTTCCCCGCATTTAAACTGTCTAAGAAGAGTCTGTTTTTAACGTTTAAACTTTATAATAGCGTCTGAGCATTCAACTTGAATTTATTGAATCCCAGGTATTCGTAGTTTTTTCAATAAGAATAATTTATAAACAAAACTGTTTTAAATCGTTCGTCTAACAGTTTTTATCGTAATAAAGTTTTGATTTAAAGTTTTTTTTTAATTGGCATTCTTCGGATATTGATTTTAGTTTTAAATTTAAGAGCAACTTAAATAATACTTTAAATAAGAATCTGAATATAAATAAGCCTGTAAATGACCAAAGGTTATTAACAATCCATAATTCGTGGAGTAGTGATTATCGACAAAAAACTCCCCGGCACACATTCGTACCGGGGAGTTTCTATTATCTTATACCCCCTTTAGAAGGCAGGGGTTATCCCGTTTCTCCTACTCGATTTACTATTCAGTTTATCTGACTTGATTAGAAATTTACTTTAAAAGTCTAATAAATATCGATTTTAAATCATTGATATGCTTCTGTTTGAACATATCTTGTTCGTATACATTTATATATGGAAGTAAAACTTGTCTAAATGAAGTGCCTACTATCCCCGGGCTAATGTATAAAACATTGCAATTGCAGAAGCCAGCATAACAATGAATGTGATCCATACAACCGTATTTGACAACCACCCACTACGGTATTCGCCCATGATTTTTTTATTACGGGCAATTCTGGCAATCAAAAAAATTAATGGCACTGCCGCCACTCCATTAAATACAGCGGTAAAAACCAGTGCCTTAATGGGATCAATTCCGATAAAATTAATCATCAAACCAATAAGCGTGGCAATTGTAATTACTCCATAAAAACCAAGAGCTTTCTTTAATTTAAGGTTAAGTCCTTGTTTCATATTAAAGGCTTCTGATAAAGCATAAGCCGCTGAACCGGACAAAACAGGAATACCTAATAAACCGAGACCAATGATTCCGACTGCAAAAATCAGTTTGGATAAGAAACCCGCATTAGGAAAAGTTTGAACAAGTGGTTCTAGTGCCTTGGCGGCATCCGCAGCAGATACAACGTTCGTTATACCATTCTGATGTAGAACTGTAGCCGCCACCACAATGATTGACCAGGTAGCAATTTCTGAAAATACCATACCCACGAAATTATCAATACGCAGATTTTTGATAAACTTTGGTCCAATTTTAGGCTTTCCATAGCGGCTAATCAAATGAAGAGTTTTTTCCTCTTCCACTTCTTGCGATGTTTGCCAAAAGAACATGTAAGGAGAAATTGTAGTACCTAAAATCCCTGTGATAATGAAGAAAAACTCAAAATTTAATTCCACATGGGGCAAAAAGGTTGCCGAAATAATCGTTGGCCAGGGTTGATGAACCATAAAGACCGTAATGGGATAGGCTAATAAAGCCAGGGCTAGCCATTTTAAAATACGTGAATAAATTTTGTAGGTAATGAAAATTTCCAAAATTAAAATCAGAGCCGTAAAACCTAACGTAAGAATGACAAAATTGATATGAATAAGCAGTTGAGCAGCCGCCGCGATAGCACCAATATCTGCGCCGATATTAATTGTATTGGCAACAACTACAAGTAAGACAGCCGCATAAAGTACTTTTTTGCTGTAATTGTCTTTAATTACTGATGCTAAACCATGTCCGTTTACGGCTCCAATCCTTGCGCAGGCTTCCTGGATAGCAGTCATAAGTGGCAGCATTACTATCACAGTCCATAGCTGTCCATAGCCGAATTTTGCTCCGGTTTGAGTGTACGTTGCTATTCCTGACGGATCATCATCAGCAGCGCCTGTAACCACACCCGGCCCAAAAGTTTTAAAGAAAGTCTTTATTTTAAGAAATATATTTTTCATAACGAACTAAAAAAATAACTTTATTTGCTTTGTAGTTCAATGTTTGTATTGACAATTAAAAATTCAATATTCAATATTTCATTTGCTATTATCATCATTCATTAAGTCATTGAATCAATATGAAAATATGAAAAGAATTTTCAAAGCTCAAAAAATCTGTTTATTAAAATTTAATACCTTATTTTCTCTTATCCACCTTCTTTTTATCCTTTGAGAAAATCTTCTGAAATATGTTTCTTTTATCTTCAGGCTTAACTGAGTTAACAGAATTAATATTTATTTCGTTGTCAATACTTGGCATAAGTGCTTGTATAAAAGCATTTCGCAGGATTTCCCATACAGCATCAAGGGTCTTTGTCTGTGGATCTTTAAAATTACCTTTTATTGTAACCTTGGTTGCCAGCAGATCTTTTTTTTGATTTTTAAAAACAAATGCTGCTGCACCGACAACAGATTCCCAAACTTTATGAAAAAAACTATCGTGCCTATCCTGAGGACCAAGTACTTTCAAATTAGTAATTTCCGGCTTAACATAACCTATAAATTTGCCGTCCCTGGCAGCCATTTCTGTGTACAAACTAAATGTGCCTTTGTTTACATCAAACTTTCCGTAAGCTTTTAAAAAATCATTTAATAAAACAAGATTTGTATTTTTTATTTCAGCATTCAGATCGAATGTTGGATTAGCAGCCAAAGCATTCAATTTCATGTTAAAGTTTAAAGTACCTTCGTAAACTGTAGCCTGAGCGGTAACTGTAGAAGGTAGTTCAATTTTATTATTATTAACATTGGTGAGGTTCAATGCAAGAATATGAGTTTGTTTTAATGATATATCGACCTTTGGTTTGGAGGTATTGTCAGCATAATGGATGGACCCATTTTTAACTTCAAAGCGGTTTACTTTTAAAGGCATGAAAGCTTTCAGTAGTTTTCTGAAATCTGTAGTATCTTTCTTAATATCAGACAATTCAGTTTTATCCTTTGTGAAAATCAATTTGGGTGAATCAAAAATGAGTTTACCAACAATGGAACCGTGAAAAAGAGCACCCCATTCCAATGATAAATCAATATCGTGCGATTTAAAAAAAACGGTTTGTTTTTTGGAAACTGAATCAACTTTGTTTAAATAAATAGAGTTGATAATATAAGCTCCCCGATATATGGATAAATCAATGTCATCAATATGTCCATAATAGCCTTTCATATTAGCCAGTGTTTTATTCGCAAAATGCAAAACAACATAAGGCAAAATAAGCCGAATGGTAATTAGCAGGACCGCGACACCGATAAGTATTTTATATTTTTTTTTCATGTCATACTGAATTTACTTATTCAATAATTGATTTGACATTTAATCTTTGGGTCAAATTCCCCTCCGATTGCGGCGAATAGAAGCTATTCCCCGATATCCCGACTGGCGTGGGTTATTCATTTATCATTGCTTTTTTGGTATGATTTATTGCATTTTCGTCAATGACAATGCCCAAGCCTTTTGCTACTGCAACTCCTAATTGACTATCAGCACGGAAAAAATGACACAACTGACGGTTCATAATTTCTTCTTTTTTCTCACCGACAATACCTTTCATTGAACTTACAATATTGCTTACCAAATGAATCCTGTCTTGTTCATTCATTGCATTGCGATACAACATGCCCGGTTGCGTGAAATGATCATCATCGTTTTGATTACGATCGAACCAATCGGCCATATTTGATTCATCAGTTATCTGATCCAAGTGCATGGACGGTTCCTTGTAACTTTCATCTGCTACAATATCATCAAAACTATTAGGGCGGTAATTCGGACTTGCTCCTCCATTTTCGCCTGTCTGCATCAATCCGTCCCGTTGGTAATTTGCAACTATGTATGGGCATTGGTTTACGGGAATTTGTTCGTAATTAGCTCCCAACCGATAACGCTGTGCATCTGGATACGAAAGCAAACGACCTTGCAGCACTTTATCGGGCGAGTAACCAATGCCGTCAACAACGTGAGCAGGGGCAAAAGCCGATTGTTCAACATCCCGGAAATAATTATCAGGAATTTCGTTCAGTTCCATGATTCCGACATCCATCAATGGAAAATCTTTGTGTAACCAAACTTTGGTCAGGTCAAATGGATTCCATTTATACTTTTTTGCCTGTTCTTCTGTCATTACCTGAATTTTTAGAAGCCATTTCGGAAAATCTTTTCTCGCAATGGATTCTACCATATCCCGTTGAGCATGGTCGAGATCAATCCCTTTCATTTCATTGGCTTCTTTCTCTGTGAAGTTTTTAATTCCCTGCACTGTTTTAAAATGAAATTTCACCCAGACACGTTCATTATTTTTATTGATAAGCGAAAAAGTATGGCTTCCGAAACCATCCATATTTCGGTAGGAAAACGGTGTTCCACGGTCGCTCATCAGGATTAATACCTGATGTAAAGTTTCAGGATTCAAACTATAAAAATCCCACATCATAGTAGGACTTTTACAATTTGTCATTGGGTCACGCTTTTGTGTATGGATAAAATGCGAGAACTTTTTCGGGTCTTTGATAAAGAAAACCGGTGTATTATTACCGACTAAATCCCAGTTACCATCTTCGGTGTAGAATTTCAGGGCAAAACCACGCGGGTCTCTTTCACTGTCGGCTCCTCCTTTTTCTCCACCCACTATGGAGAAGCGGGCAAACATCTTTGTTTGCTTGCCAATTTCAGAAAAGATCTTCGCTTTTGTATAGTGAGTAATATCGTTCGTAACGGTAAAAGTGCCGAAAGCACCTGTTCCTTTGGCATGAACAACACGTTCGGGAATACGTTCCCGATTGAAATGTGCCATATCTTCGTGCAGAAAATAATCCTGCAAAAGAACGGGTCCTCGGTTGCCTACCGTCATTGAGTTTTCGAACTCGGAATAAGGTCGGCCACTTGCTGTAGTAAGTTTTTTCTTTTTCATTATTATATTGATTTGAAAGTTAATAGCATGTTCAATCTGTGCCGTATCTGTGAGAAAGCAGAAGTACTTCCACCGGTATGCAAGATTTCGTGCTTTTTATAAACTGTTTCAAAAAAGGTCTTTAGTTGTTCATTAAATTCTCCGGGATTTTCCAGGTTGCTTAAATGGCCGGCATGTGATATGATATGCAGGATGGAATTTTTGATTTTTTCATGCATCAACTCAGATGTTTCGGGAGGTGTGATTTTATCTTCTTCACCCACAATGAAAAGCACCGGTACTGTTATTCCCGGCAATTTGTTGCAGGTTGCTTTGCGCAAGGACAAAGCAATCAGGGTTTTACTGAGCGATTGCTCGGAAGTATTGAGTATCATTTCTTTTACATCCAAAATTGTTTTTTTATGGGTAGTAAAAGATTCCAGTGCAAAAAGATGCACGATACTATCATTCACGTACTTCTCTATTCCGAAAGCTTTGATACTTTCAATAGTATCCAAACGTTTTTGTTTTATTTTGGGCGGGTCGGCAATACAATGTGTATCGCTCAACACAAGTGCTTCAAAACGTCCGGGGTAGTTTTCAATGGCATTCAGGGCTATGTAACCACCCATGGATAAAGCACAAAGTGAAGCTTTCTCAATCTTTAATGCATCCATCAAGTGGAGTAAGTCACTTACAAAAAGTTCAATAGAAAATTCTTCATTTCCAGCCTCAGAATCTCCATGCCCGCGAATATCGTACGAAATTACACGGTAATCTTCTTTCAACGTATCTACCTGGTTGTCCCACATAGTTTTGTTAAGTGGAAAACCGTGAATAAAAATGATTACAGATGCCTCATCGGGTCCGTTATCGGTATAACTGACCACCAGATTATTAACAAGTAGCTTGATATTGTTTCCAAAATAGCGCATAGAATTTTTATTATGAATACCTTACTAAATTCCGAATGTTAAATTGCCTCTACTGTAATTGTTTTTTTACTTATATGCAAATTTGATAATTGCTTTTTTACAGCTTCCATCATGGGTGGAGGTCCACATACATACACGTTTTGGGTAGTGTCATTTACATAGGTTTTCAGAAATTCTTCAGTGATTTGTCCGTTGGCATATCCTTCAGCCTTTTCGTCGGATAGAATATTGATAAAATTCTTACCCAATAAGTCTGTAAATTCCTGTTTCAATAGAATGTCCGCTTTCGTTTTATTGGCAAAGATGAGTTTATTATTGCCAATTCCATTTTTTGCATGCAGGTCTCTGAAAATGGAGATAAAAGGAGTAACACCGGCACCTCCGGCAATAAACACACCTTCGCCTTTGTAGGAGATTGCTCCAAAAACATCATGTAAAATCAGCTCATCATCTTTTTTTAATTTCAGCAATTCGTTGGTTACACCTTTGTGTGCCGGATATGTTTTAATGCTAAATTCGAGGTAATTATTTTCGGGAAGGCAAGTGAAAGTAAAAGGATTCTTCTTTCCTTTCCAATCGGGTTTATTTATTGAAACTTCAGTAGCTTGCCCGGGTGAGAAGTTGTACTCTTCAGGTTTTTCAGTAACAATTTGCAGCACATCGTGGGTAATATGCTTAATCGATTTTATTTTTACAAGATGTTGTTTCATGGCTGTTTTTTTTAAAATTAATAGATTACCTATATCATCACAGCTTACCAATGCACAGCCATTTACCAATATGACCTTTTCTCATCTTAAAATTATTTTCTAATTTCTCTTACAAAACTCAACTAATGATGGAACTTTCAGTTTGATTAACCAGATAATTCTCCAACCCCATTTGATCTATCTGTGCACGTTGCATTTCCGCCCAATCCACATGTCCTTCTTCCATTTTAAGTATTTTAGTAAGCAAATCAACTGAGCCTTGATCATCAACTTCACGGGCGAGTTTGATTGCATCATTATATTCACTGACAACTTTAAGTTCAGTGTCGTCGTCGTTGCTGATCATTTCTGACACAGTTTTCCCAATCTTCATCGGATTAAGTTTAGATACAGTTGGTGCTCCATCCAAAAAAATAATTCGCTCAATGAGCCACTCGGCATGGTGCATTTCGTCCATTGCCTGTTTCCGGATTGCTTGGTGAAGTTTGCCGTAACCCCAGTTTGCACACATTTCAGATTGCACCATGTATTGGTTTACGACAGTAAGTTCATCTGCCAAAAGCGCATTCATGATTGTAATTAATTTTTCATTACCTTTCATAATTATAATTTTTAATTTGATTTGACCTTTTGATTGTTTTTTTTCATGAATTGGTAAAACAAAGTTAGTCGGCTTCAATCAAATAAATGTTACAGAATAATTGAAAAAAGTTACATAATTCATACATTTTCTGCAACTTCTATAGTTAGTTCTTATAAAGATTTAATGCGTTATGGAATAGGATTCAGCTACCAAAGACTATCATTTTTCTTTTTATTAATTCAGACTGTTCTTATTTGTACTAAATTTTTGTAGCGTTATTTTCTTTTAACTGCATATCCCATATACATAATTTGATTGCTGCTGCTTTCAACCATTCGGAATTTTTCACCATATTCTTCATAAGTCAAATCCCCAATTGCTCTTTTGTGGAGATATCTAAGCATTTTCGGATAGGAGATTTTTGGCTTAATTCCACGGTGTTCTTTCCAATCCAATTGGTTTTCTTTTAATAAAAATCTTATCTCATCGGGTTTGATAAACATTTCCCAAACATGAAGATTAGGAGGCATTATAGCCCATCGTTTCCATTCCTGTAATATTTTGATAATAGCTATTTTGCTGATAAATGTACGATTGAAAGTGTCATAAATAAATATGCCTCCGTTTTTCAAAACACGTGAAATCTCAGAAATTACTTTTGGTAAGTCACGAACATGTTCAAGCACATCGCAACAAAAGACTACATCGAAGGAATTATTCTGAAATGGCAGATTCTCTCCGGTTCCCATCTCATATTTTATATTCAGGTTGTTATCTTTTGCATGTTTTATTGCAATATTCAACGATTGCTCTGAAGGGTCAATTCCGGTAAATATAAAACCCAATTTTGCTATCTCTTCACTTAATATTCCTCCTCCACAACCAACTTCCAATGCAGATTTTTCTTCTGGATTTATTTTAAGGTGTTCAAATACTTTGTTTGCATAATTTACACGGAAGGGATTATATAAAGTTCTTAACAGATTCAGTGAGAAGTCAGGTTGCCACCATCTCTCTCCTTCCACATTATAAATGTCGTTATCTATACGACTGTATATTTCTTCAGTTACTTTCTGCATTTCGCTATTTTTTAGAATGTAATTTATTTTGCAGGATTAGAGAAAACCCATTTGTTTTTAGATCTTTCTTATCAAATAAGCTCATTTTTATCTCAAATACACCTCTTTTTACCAAACCTATTCCCAGCAAACACTCAATCCTTTTTAATAGTATGAGTAAACGCCAAACGGGTTGACGGGAATGAAACACTTTTAATAAAAAATTGCCAATTATAAGAATCCAACCGGGAGTTATATGTTCTTTTTCGTAGAAATAAAAGTTGGGGAATCGAAATGAGTAGCGTTTTGTGATTGTGTGAATATCGGCCAAATCTATTTTCTCAGGTTCAATTTTTACAGGATGCAAAAAATTGTCACTTGTACAATGGATATCATGTTTCCTAATCTCTTTGGCAAGGGGAGACCCGTTGTAAACGCGAACACCTGTAGACACAAAAACCAAATCCCATTTTGATGCAACGCTTCTTATTGTATTCAAGGTTTCAAGCACAGATTCCTTGGTTTCTGCAGGAGCGCCAAGCATAATGAACCATGTTACCGGTATCTTTTTCTTCTTTAGAAGATTTGCAGTGTTTATAACATCAGAACGTTTAAAATTTTTGGCAAGACTTTCAAGTACTTCATCACATGCAGACTCAGCACCTAAATCCACCTCATTAAAACCGGCACTTTTCATCAGGTCCAGAAGTTCTTCGTCCACAGCTGCAGGAGAAAGCCCCATTGTATGCAGTTTGAGGTCAAGATTTTTACTGATGACTTCCCTCAAAACCTCTTTCGCATGAGAGAGAGGGATATTAAAAATACTATCAGCAAATTCAACGTGATTAATGCCTGTTTCTTTAACAAGAATTTCAATTTCATCGGCTACACGCCTTGGATTAATTAAGCGATATTGCTTTCCTTCAATATTATTGTACGTGCAATAAGAGCACCTTAATGCACAGCCCCGCTTGCTTTGTATCTGGACAGGAGACCCTAAGCGGCGATACCGGTCAAGATCTAAATAACGAAGTGGCTTTGGGAATGGCATTGAGTCTAAATCCTGCACACGGAAAGGCTCATTGTCCTGAATAATTGTCTTATCCCTGCGTATAATTAAACCTTTTAATCCTTCCAAAGGCTGCCGGTTTTCAATACGTTTTACAAATTCAAGCATCACAGCTTCACCGTCGCCACGTAACGCATATTCAAGGTCAAAATATTCAAGCATCTCCCTTCCGCTAATACCGACCGAAGGACCTCCGATAACGATAGGACCGGAGAATTCTTTTTTGCAATAATCAACGACATCATTTTTGACATCTTCCAACAAAAAATGTGTATTATAGCCTCCTGTATCATCAATGTTCCTTATACTGATACCAATCATATCAGGTGTAAAACTCTGAACTGCCTTTTGTATATCATTTTCGCAATTTAAAGAAAAACACAAATCCAGAAAACAGACATTGTGCTTTCCATTGACTTCCAGATTAGTCGCTATGCAACAGAGTCCGAAAGGTATAACAGGCCATGGATGCTTGAATCTATTGGAGTTTATAAGCAATATTTTAGCCATAACAAGAGTTAAATGATGAAACCATTTTACATTACCTGAATTATTTATGATTTATGATTAACTTCTGCAAAAATTGATTCCCCCCAGTTAACGCGAATGGCATATTCCATACAGTTTTTGAATATATCATTGGTAAATTCCGGTGGATGCAAATTTTCGGTAACCAAGTCAGTATTTGCCCTGTCGAAAATTCTGTTATCTGATAGATACTCGCGGTAGGGTTCTATAAAACGATCAAACAGTTCTTCTGCTGGATTTCGTAAAGCATTGTCTGTCGATTTGCCATAAATAATCTCTACACCTCTGATTTTCATAAATTTTTCATTAAAGACAGAAATGATTTCCATCTTTGATGGAGAATTATTCGTTAAATGATAGATTCCACCAGAAGTAGCATTGTCAATTATTTTCATGGTGGCATTCACAAAATAATCAACGGGAATCAGGTTAAGAGATCCCTTTTTAGGCAAATAAATTCTAAGTGGTAAAAATAGATAACCTTCATCATCAATAAATATCCCTAACTTACCGGATTTCTTACTCCCATGATTTATTATATCATTCGTATAGATATCTTTGATGTATTTTACTGACTGGATTGGAAAGTACAAAGCATTAAACCTGAGTGAACGACCTGTGCGCGAATCACCGTAAACAATAGAAGGACGAATTATTGTATATGGTATTTCTTTCTTTTCGCAAAATGCGGAAATTATGCTCTCCGCCTGTGCTTTGCTTTCTTCATAAACATTCAGGAAATCGGTTGCTGAAGAAATTCTTTCTTTGCAAATCGTTACATTCGCCCCTGCAACATAGGCTGTACTTATATAATGGAAAAAATTCACATTGGCATTTGCTGCAAATTCAAGAATACCTTCCAAGCTGGAAACATTGGATTTGAAAATAGTATCACGCTTTCGTTCTGCAAAACTTGTGTCTGAAGCACAATGGATAATCTGATCAGTGATTGCACACAGGTTTTTGTATTTATCCTCCGGTATGCCCAGCTTTGGTTTTAAAAAATCAATTTCCTCTAACTCTAATTGACCTGCTAATTCTTCAATACCGAACCATTGTAAAAGTTTGGAAATTCTTTCCTGTAAAGTTTCTTCTTTTGTCGGACGGCCAAGCACTATGATTTTATAGCCATCTGAAAGCATAGAAGCCATGAGGTGGCTACCCAAAAAACCGGTTGCACCGGTCAAGGCAATTATTGGTTTTTTTTTATCGAACATAAAACAGTTTTTAGGATTATAAATACAATAAATTTTCTTTTCTGCTGCACCCCTGATTAACAACATATCGAACCTGCCTGATTGTGCCGGTTTTTACGGAATATTCATCCATCAGGATACCAGCTTCATGTGTTGCCTGTTGAACATTTGATACTTCAGCCGGATCATTATGGTCGAAATAATAATCGTATTCCCAGACGCATCTTTTCCCATTGTCAATAGGCGTAATAAATCCAAGTTCGTTTTTTAGGTGATACTTTTCGGCTATACCTCTAAACCCGTCCTGTATTTCT
>Ga0209125_1000377_pt1 | contig 60732 bp, 50 predicted proteins | sample BarGraIncub1131A_FD_184503 | JGI IMG/M metagenome (GOLD analysis project Ga0209125, IMG submission 184503) | Arctic peat soil microbial communities from Barrow, Alaska - Barrow Graham LP Incubations 11-31A (SPAdes) (version 2) | ecosystem: Environmental > Terrestrial > Soil > Wetlands > Peat... | reverse complement strand
TTATATTCCTCCCTAAAGTGTAAAATATTTTGCTCCAAAGTACACAATTAATCCTAATATTCTTCTATCAGTCGAATACATAAAAGTATTATATATCGCCAACATCTTTAAAAGATATTGGCGATATAATTAGTTTTATTGACAAATCTTTCCTGGATTTAATATGTTTTTAGGATCAAATGCTAACTTTATATTTTTCATAAGTTCTACATATACAGGTCCTAATTGTTCTAGCATATATGCTTTTTTCGCAAAGCCAATTCCATGTTCTCCAGATACTAACCCCTTGAGTTCTCTTGACTTACTATACATCGCCTCGAATACGACCTCAATCTTTGCTGCCCATGCCTCATCCGATAACTCATCTTTTAATACATACACATGTAAATTACCATCACCTGCATGCCCAAAACTTCTTATTCTTACATCAAATTCTTTTTGAAGATCATTAGTATACTTAATGAATTCTGCTACTTTATTTCTTGGAACAACAACATCACATTCATCCATATCAGTTGTTGTTGCTTTAACTGCTTCAAGGAAAGCCCCCCGTGCAGACCAAACAGCTTCTTTTCTCTCATCTGTATCAGTTATGAATACATCAAGAGCACCTTGCTTAAGGCAAATGTTAGCAACGCTTTCATAAGCTCTTTCTATTTCTTCTATAGTATTACCATCAAATGTCAATAAAAGATATGCATCTGATGAATTATCAGGGAATTTTTTCCCTAGGAACTCTTCAGCAGCTATAATTACTTCTCTTTGCATAAATTCTATAGCAGTTGGTGCAGATTTTGATTTAACTATCAGTGGCACTGTGCCTATTGCCATATCAAGGTTAGGGAAAGGTATTAATAATGATACTGCTTTTTTAGGTAGTGGTATAAGTTTCAATATTATTTTTGTAACTATTCCCAAAGTTCCTTCTGACCCACATATTAAGTCCTTTATGCTGTAGCCAGTAGAATTCTTAACCACCTTTCCTCCAACATTAAGTATTTCCCCACTTGGAAGAACTACCTCAAGTCCTCTTATATAATCTCTTGTAACTCCATATTTAACAGCTCTCATTCCACCTGCATTAGTACTTATGTTACCAGCAATTGTTGCAGATTTTTCACCCGGGTCTGGCGGATAAAATAAATCAAACTCTTCAACATATTTACTTATCTCCATTAAAAGCACACCCGGTTCAAGGGTTAATGTTAGATTTTCCTCATCAATTTCAAGTATATTATTCATCTTAGACATATTTATCATAATTCCACCGTAAATTGGAACTGATGCTCCAACTAGCCCCGTTCCTGAACCTCTCGCTACAACTGGAATCATGTTTTCATTTGCATATTTCATAATCTTTGACACTTCATTGGTTGTAAGAACTTCAACTAATACGTCTGGCATTTTACTTATTCCACCCATTTCATCATGGCTGAAATCATCATTTATTGCATCTCCTGTAAATACCCTATCTTTATCTAATACGGACACTAAAAACTCTATATCCTTAGCATCAAGTTTTTTGTAACTCATAAAATTACCTCCTCGATTACTTATTTAGTCTACTAAATTACTTATTATCTTTACCACTGATCTAAAGTTTAACGTACACAGAACTCCGCTCCAGAGTTTTTAATATTTTCAATTAATTGAGGAACTATTTCATATATATCTCCTACTATTCCATAATGAGCTACATTAAATATAGAAGCATTTGCATCCTTATTTACTGCAAATATACGCTCGGAACTATTCATTCCAGCGGTAAACTGAACTGCACCAGAAATTCCAAGAGCTATTATTAATTTAGGTTTAACTGTTCTACCAGAAAGACCAATTTGTTTCTTAGCATCTATCCAACCTTCTTCAATTAATCGTCTTGTCCCAGCTACTTGAGCATCAAGAAGTTTTGCTAGTTCTTCAATCATAGCCATGTCCTTTTCTGATTTTAAGCCTCTACCAACTGCAATAATCACCTCTGCATCTGAAATATTATCTTCAACTTCTTTTTTTGTTACTTTTAACACTTCAATGTTAGATGTGAGCTTGCTTTTATCTATTTCACAAATCGTAATTTTCCCTTTTGCCTCGCACAGTTTTTCAGGTGCATCCATAACTTTATATCTTACAGTAGACATCTGAGGTCTATTATTAGGACATATAATTTGAGCCATAATGTTACCGCCAAAAGCAGGTCTTATCTGTACAAGGTCTGTATTTTCTTTCATTTTAAGTATTGTACAATCAGCTGTGAGTCCTGTTCTAAACCTTGCAGCAACTCTAGGAGCAAGTGATCTACCAATAGTTGTAGCTCCAACAAGTAATGATGACGGCTTTACTTTATTTACAAAATCCTCAAATGCGGCAGTATAAGGTTCTATTCTAAAATCCTTTAACTCTTCATAATCATATACAAAAACCTCGTCTACTCCATAGTTAAGCAATTCTTGTGCTTTTTCCTTTATATCATGCCCAATAAACACACAATAAACTGGGAAATTAACAACTTTAGCAAGCTCTCTAGCTTTTCCTATAAGTTCAAATGTTACAGGATGTATAACCCCTTCAACATGGTCAACATATACTCCTATACCTTTCCATAAACTCTTATCAACTTGTATTTCCTGTGTTTCAATAAATTCCATTACTCCTACTGGACCTTTTTTAACGCAAATCTTACACATTTTACAACCTGCATTAACTTCAATTTTTCCACTAATGTATTCAATTGCACTAAAAGGGCAAACATTTATTAATTCTTGAACGTTTGTTTCATTTACTTTATCTTGGTTACAAATTAATCTACTCATTAGAATCCCACCCTTCTTTATATAAATTTCAATTCTTTAAGTTTTGTAGCTATTTTCAAACTAAGCTGTGAACTGCTACCTGTCCATGTTTCACGATCGTTGTTAACGTCTGGTGGAAAAATCCTCTCTACCTGAGTTGGTGAACCATTAATTCCATATTTTTTTTCATCTTTATCTTCGAAATCATTTAATGTTATCATTTTTATTTCTCTATCTTTTGTTTCTATTTTTTTCCTATAAGATGGAAGTCTTGGTTGATATATATCTTTGTCTACAGTTAAAAGACATGGAAATTGTATTTCCGCTACTTCAACAGTATCTGCCATATCCATTTCTACAATAATTGATTTCTCTTTTATTTCTATTATCTTTAAAACATTTGAAATGTGGGGAATACCTAAATACTCTGCCATTTCTGGTCCTACTTGAGCAGTATCTCCGTCTGTTGTCTGTTTTCCACATAATATAAGATCAAATTCTCCTATTTTTTTTACGCCTTGTGAAATTGTATAAGATGTAGCAAGAACATCTGCTCCTGCAAACTTTCTATCAGAGACCAGTGCACCCTCGTCTGCTCCCATCATAAACGCCTCGCTAATAACATCCTTTGCTTGTGGTGGTCCCATTGTTATAACCTTTATTAGTCCACCTCGCTCTTCCTTAATTTTAAGCGCTGTTTCTAATGCATATAAATCATAAGGATTCATTTTTGAATCTACACCGTCTCTTTTTAAAACGCCTGTAATTGAATCCACTTCAACTTTTGAAGTCCCTGGAACTTGCTTTATACAAACTAAAATCTCCATATATATTTTCCTCCTATATTTTACAACTAAAATGTAAAAACCAATTCGATGGCTAGATGGTCTGACCACTTTATAATTTCATAATAACACACTATTTAAAGTATATCTATAGTTGTTAAATAGTTAACAGTCTTTATTTCATTATTATAAAAAAACAAGGGTGAGAGTAATATAAATACTACTCTCACCCTTGTTTTTACATATTGTTAGATAAATTTTTTACAATTTAAATTTTTGAACCATACCATTTAATTTTTCTGCGAGTATAGCTTGGCTTTGAGAAGCTTTTGTTATTTCCCCCATTGCCATAACAGATTCATTTACACTTGCTAATATCTCCTCTGTGCTAGCAACTGATTCCTCAGCTGTAGCAGATACATTTTCAATTGCCTTTTGAATTTCCGATACAGTATCATTTACTATGTTCATCGAATCACCAATATCCGAGGACATTTTATTAAAGACAACAGCATCTTCACCATATTGTTTGCTTATATCTACAAACAGTTCATAATCAGGTGTAACTTTACTATCAATAAAAGTTAATACATCTTGAGCATTACTGGAAAGGTTCTGGAATGCCTTCTCAACTCTCATCGTAACCTCCTGAATCCTTTGAACCGTACTTGATGAATCTTCAGCTAGTTTTCTAACTTCATCTGCGACCACAGCAAAGCCTTTACCATATTCCCCTGCTCTTGCTGCTTCAATGGCTGCATTAAGTGCAAGTAGATTTGTTTGACTTGCTATGTCTCCTATTTCATCTGCCATTATCTTAACTTCACTAACAACTTTGCCTTCTGCAATTGCTTTTAATATGCTTTCTTGCTTTTCAGCATACATTTTTGTTGCCGCACTGAAGCTATTGTCAGCATTTTCTTTAACTTGTTTTGTCTTTACTTCTATATCCATTGCAATCTTGCTTCCTTTATTTGCTCGTCCATTAACATCAGCCACATTTTCTGCAATACTTTCTGTGGTGGCGTTTACTTCCTGCGTTGTCGCACTTAACTGCTCTGCGCCTAAGGATACTTGCCTTACTGATTCATTCACAATATCCATTTTAGCTGATATTTCTTCTGTGGTTGCAGATAATTCTTCACTAGTTGCAGAAATATCAGTAGCACCTTCTGATATTTCTGCAATTAAGGTTTTTAAATTTATTACAGCCTTGTTTATTGCTTTTGCTAAAACACCAATTTCACTTTTATTATCCATATCAACAGTTTTTGATAAATCACTATCTCCAAGAGCCTGTGCAACTGTTAATACCTTCTTTATCTGCATCGAAGTTGTAATAGCAATTAATAAACCGAGCGAAATAGCAATAACCAATCCTAAAATAGTTATTACTATAATTTTCAAAGCTGCACTATTATATGATAATTGACTCTTATCATAATCAACTTTTGCCATATCCATAGCTAATTTCAACTCTTTATCTAGAACAATGGACATATTAGTTGTAATTTTAGGAACACCTTTGAAAAGTTGATTTGCTTTGGGATAGTTGCCTTGTTCAACTAGTTTAATTGATGGCTCTCTAGCTGTACGATAATCCCCAAGTAATTTTTCAAATTCTGTAAATTGTTTTCGATCTAAGTCGGTTGTAATTGTAGTCTTATATTTTACGATAAGTGCATCATTTTTAGCTTTTAAGACTGCTACCTCGTCTTTGTTTTTTTGTAGTTCACCTTTGTTATTAGGATCAAGCATTAACAATATGTCTGTATTAATTTTCATAAAATTTGACTTGATATTATCAATGGCATTTACACCTACCAAATCTATATTATAAATATTTTCAATATTTTTATCCATATTTTTCATACTAATAATACCAACAAGTCCGACAATACCTATAAACAATGCAATCAGGACAAATGCCGATACCAGTTTTTGAATCATTTTTAAGTTACTAAACCACTTCATTACCCTTCACTCCTCTAATTAAATTTTACTTTCTATAATGATTTTCTTTACTTGTTGCCTATATTACTTTAAATCCAAAACATCATTATACCTTTTACTATCTTAATAGTATAATCGTATCTTTTGTAGATAACTTTAACAAAATGTACTACTAAAAAAGTACCTATAAATCAAACGCTTTTTTCAAAGCGTCTAGTCTATAGGTACCAGTTTATAAATGAATTTTTTTCTCTACTCTAGTGCAAAATTTATTTTACAGATTAAATTTATGAACCATTCCATTTAGTTTTGCAGCCAAAATTGCTTGATTTTGAGAGGCCTTAGTTATTTCTTGAATTGCCATAACAGATTCATTTACACTTGCGAGTATCTCCTCAGAACTTGCAACTGATTCCTCAGCTGTTGCTGATACATTTTCAATTGCCTTATGAATTTCTGATACAGTATCATTAACTATGTTCATTGAAGCTCCAATATCAGAAGACATCTCATTAAAGACTACTGCATCTGTGCCGTATTGTTTGCTAGTATCTACAAACAATTCATAATCAGGTATAACGTTATTATCCATAAAAGTTAATACATCTTGAGCATTGCTGGAAAGATTTTGGAACGCCTTTTCAACTCTCGTCGTAACCTCTTGAATCCTTTGAACCGTACTTGATGAATCTTCAGCTAATTTTCTAACTTCATCTGCAACTACAGCAAACCCTTTACCATGTTCTCCTGCTCTTGCAGCTTCTATAGCTGCATTAAGTGCAAGAAGATTTGTCTGACTTGCTATATCTCCTATTTCGTCAGCCATTGTCTTAACTTCACTAACAACCTTACCATCTGCAATTGCTTTTAGTATGTTTTCTTGCTTTTCCAAATATATTTTATTTGCCGTACTAAAGCTATTGTCGGCACTTACTTTAACTTTGTTTGCCTTTACTTCTATATCATTTGCAATTTTATTTCCTTTATTTGCACGTCCAGTAACATCAGCCACATTAGCTGCAATATTTTCTGTAGTAGCATTTATTTCCTGAGTTGTGGCACTTAACTGTTCTGAACCCATTGATACTTGCCTCACAGACTCATTGACAATCTCCATTTTTGCTGATATTTCTTCTGTTGTAGCAGAGAGTTCTTCACTTGTAGCACTAATATCAGTAGCACTTTCTGATATTTCTCCAATTAACGTTTTTATATTCGTTATAGCTTTATTTAGTGCTTTTGCTAAAATTCCAATTTCACTCCTATCATCAATATCAACAGTTTTTGATAAATCATTTTCTGAAAGTGCTTCCGCAACTATTACAACCTTCTTTATCTGCCTTGAAATTGAAATAGAAATTATTAGACCTATTGCAATAGCAGTAAATAATCCTAAAATAATTGTGATATTAATTTTACCTAATGCACTATTAAAAGTTGATTGACTATCATCATAATTAACTTTTGCCATACTTTTAGTTAATTCTAACTCCTTTTGTAAAGGTGAAAACATTTTTACCCCACTTGTTGTAAGACTTGTAACAAGTGCATTTGCTTTTGGGTAGTCACCCGAAGCAGCTTTTTTAATTAGTACATTATAATCCGAAGTATACTTCACGAGTAATGTTTCAAATTCTGTGAATTGTTTCTTATCTAAATCCATTATAATAGTAGTCTTATACTCTGCTATGAGTGCCTTATTATTGGATTCAAGAACTGCAATAGAATCTTTATTTTTTTGAAGATCACCCTTACTTAGAGGATCACAAATCAACAATAAATCTCCTCTAAGTTCTAATAAATTTGCTTTGATATTTACAATATCATTTACACCTATCAAATTATTAGAATAAACATTTTTAAGATTTTTATTAATACTATTCATGCTAGAAATTCCTATAATTCCAACAATACCTATAAATAATGCAACCGTTATAAATCCTGCCACTAATTTTTGAATTATTTTTAAGTTATTAAAAGATTTCATTAATTTTCACTCCTCAAATAAAATATTTTTTTGAACTGTCATAAAAACTTTTACTTCCTTAATAGTATAATCGTAAACTTTACAAACAACTTTAACATAATTTAATATTTTAAAAAAATGTCCCTAAAGTTTCTTAAGAACAAAATTAAAAATGTATTTTTTTATAAACATGTAAAAACAAGCAACTATTGTTGATAATGAGCATAGAAATGTCCTATAGTGTAGACTATTTTTTTTGCACAACTTCATTATTTTCTAAATGCTACCTTTCTCTCCCTTTCTATTACTAAATTTTTATGATTAAGTACTTAAGTTCTATTTTTTTTTACCGATAATAGAATTGTATTGTAATGAGAATTTAATTAATGTATACTAACTTTAGTAAATTCCAAATATTCAAATAAATAAATGCTAATTTGTTGAATATCATAGTTCTTTAACGTATTATTAAACTGTGTAATTGGACAAGATTAATACTTAAAACCCTCAAAGTATTAGTCACATTTATGACTTGCTCAAAGTTGAATATATGTTTATTAACTCTCAATTCTATAATTCATAATTCAATTTTAAAGAGGTGATCAAATTTGGAACAATCAATATTAAATGATTTCTCGGAAATCTCGAGTGTTAACAAAAACAATCTAGATAAATTGTTAAGTCTAGTCGAAGAACTGGTTATTAACAAAGTAAGAATTGAAAAAATGAAAAATGAGGTTTCTGAAAACTCTCATGAAAAAATACTAGATCAAGAGTTAAGGATTATTTCTGAAATTCAAGCTTCAATAAAAAAGGTTAGGTTAATTAAGCTTAAAACCCTAGCTAATTCGTTGGAAGATTTAGTTAGTAAGTGTAACACCGAATATAATATTAACGTTGATTTACTTTTTCAGGGTCAGGAAACAGAAATAGAAAATACACTTGTAATCTATATTCACAACATACTGAACTATTTAATAAAAGATATTTGTGAAAATGAATTTGTTGCTTCTAAAAATAAATCTAATCAAATTAAACTTACTACTTCTTCTGATGGTAAAAATTTCACAACCGTTATTGAAAGTAATGGAAAGGGTTTCAACTATAAAGATACATGTGAAAAACTAAATAAAAAAGATCTTGATTTGATTTCATTTGATGAAGACGAAGTGAAGAAATTTTTAGATATTATTCATTTTACTAACAATATTGAAGATTTACTTAAATTAAGGTTAGATTTAATATATTTGGATGGCAGTATGAAATTTGAATCTATCGCTAATGAATCTATCGCTAATGAATTTAGACGTTTAACAATTATTATTCCAATAACCTCATCAATTATGCAAGGTCTACTCGTAAAAATTGGAAATCAAATTTTTGCTATACCTTTAGATACTATTGAAACCATTATAAATAAAAATACTGTCAAAACAAAAAAATGTAAAAATACTGAAATGATAATTTACATGGATCACATAATTCAGCTTGTACGAGTATCCGAGTTATTAAACATTGAAACCGTTTCTGAACCCTCATGTATAATAATAGTAAATGCAAACAATAAAAAAGCTGCTTTACTTGTAGATTCACTTCTTGATCAAACGGATATGGTAATTAAACCCAAACATTCAATTATGACTGATATTAAGGAAATAAAAGGTACTACAATATTAGGAGATGGTTTAGTAACTCTTGTATTGGACATCCCATCAATACTTAAAGAAATTTAGAGAGGTGCGAATATGCAGATACTTACATTTTTACTTAAAGATGAACAGTTTGCGCTGGACATTGCTTTAGTTGATACAATTCAAAATAAAATGCCTATAACTCCTGTTCCAAACTCTAAAAAGTATGTTATTGGGCTAATAAGTAATCGAGGTAATGTCTTACCCGTCATTGACACTAGCTTGATGCTTGATGATACTGTTATAGATAATATTTACGAAAAATTTATTATCCTAAACTTAGGTAATGAAAAACTAGCTCTTGCTGTTAATGAAATTGACGATGTATTAGAAATTGAAGAAAAAGCCATTGAAAATATTAATAAAGATGAGAATCTTTCTATAATTAATGTTAATTCAAATGTTATTACTTTTCTTACCTATAAACAATTACAAAAAATTTAATTTAATATTGGAGGAATTTTATATGATTAAAAAATTATCAAATGGTGAGCTAGATGTAACCCTACTGGAGATTAAAGATGTTATCGATATTAAATTACTTCAGACCTTTCAAGATAATTATGCTATTGGGCTTAATATTGCAAGTGTTACCGTAGACAAAGACGGAACACCCGTAACTAAACCAAGTTCTTATACAAGCTTTTGTATTGATTTCACGCATTCTACCAAGGCAGGAGATGATAGATGTGCAGTATCACACAAGAAAGGTGGAGAAGAGGCTGCAAGAACACTAAGGCCATATATCTATACCTGTCATGCTGGGTTAATAGATTTTGCAGCCCCTGTCTTGGTAGGAGATTATCAAATAGGAACTATCTTAGGAGGACAAGTCTTAACTTCTGCTCCAAACGAAGCTAAGTTCAGAAAAACTGCAAATGAGATTGGCGTTAATGAAGATGGTTATATTGATGCAGTTAATAAAATTGCTCTAACTAATGAGAAAAATGTAACGGCAGCTGCCGAAGTGCTATATATTGTTGCAAATGCACTTTCACAAGCAGGCTATGAGAAGCTTAAACTAAGCAATATGTCTCAAAATTTAGCAGAAAATTTCAGTCAAATATCCGCTACTATGGAAGAACTCAGTGCTTCTTCAGTAAATGTAACGAATAACCAACATAATTTAAGTGACGAAATTGTTAACGTAAAAAAATTATCTATAGAAATAAATACAATATTAGATTCAATAAAAAGTATAGCAGATGAAACAAAAATGCTAGGCTTAAATGCAGCTATTGAAGCTGCAAGAGCAGGCGACGCAGGTAGAGGTTTTGGCGTTGTTGCAACTGAAATAAGAACCTTATCACAAAACTCAAAGGAAACAGCGATAAAAATAATGGATCTTACAAATAAAATACAAGAATCTGTAGATAAAACTATTGAAACTAGCCATGCTACACTTGAAACTACAGAGCAGCAATCGGCTGCAATTCAGGAGGTTACGTCCAATCTTATGGAAGTTACAACTTTAGCTGACGATCTAAATGCAATGGCAAATAATAAATAACATTAACAAAAATCGTTGTTACATATAATGTAGCAACGATTTTTTAATAGTAGCAACGACTTTTTGATAATTAAAGGCACTATTCCTGCATAAAATATTTCATACTTACCTTTTTGAGCTCTAAAGCGCTATACAACATATTGTAATCATAAATTTTAACATCACTTGCAATCTCTTTGACCACTTTTTCACATTCCTGCTGAGTTTTAGCATGAACCATTGTAAAAATATTATACGGCCAATCAGGAAATATTGGCCTCTGATAGCAATGGCTAACCTGAGGAAATGATATCATAATTTTGCTCACTTCTTTAATTTTATCCTCTGGAACTATCCATACAACCATTGCATTTGCCTTATATCCAACGTTTCTATGATTTAGTATAGAACCAAATCTTCGAATGATGCCTTCGTCACAAAACCCTTTAATTTTATAAATTAATTCCTTTTCTGTAATTCCCAGTTCCTGTGCTATTTCTGCGTATGGCTTAGGCACCAAAGGCAAGTCTTCCTGAATTTTACGAATAATTTTTTTATCTAAGCAGCTTAACATATAATCACTCCTTAATATTGAAAATAACACTAATTTTGAATAACTGTACTACTGGTAGTTCGATTATATCTTTAATATGTGTTTTGATCTTAATGTTATCTAGGAATTCCTTAACTTCTTCTATAGAAGGCGCAATTACTGTAAACCACATATTGTATGAATGATCCCTGATATAATTATGAGTAACTCCTTTATTACTGTTTATTAGCTTTGCCACTTCAGTAATCTTATCTAATGGAACTTTTATAGCACATAGAGTACTATAATACCCTAATTTTCTAGAATCAAATATACCCCCAATTCGTTTAATATATCCACTGCTTTTAAGTTCTTTAATAATATCAATAACTTCTATCTCTGAAATATTGAGCTCTTTTGCAATTTTTAGAAATGGTCTAGATTCTAAAGGGAAATTAGACTGAATTAAATTAAGCAAGTCTTTATTGGTTTTATTCATTATTATACATTCCCAATTTCTTCATTAGAGTATGAACACCAGTATTCTCCGGCCATGTAGTCTCCATCATTATAATATGCTATGCGGGCACGGCAACCACCGCAAGCTTTTTTATATTTGCAAATACCACATTTACCTGTGTAATCTAATGTTCTTAATTTTTTAAATATAGGATTGTTTTTCCAAATTTCACTAAAAGGTGTCTCTCGTACATTACCAATTGGAAGGTTTAAATATGCACATGGCTGTACATCTCCACTGGGACTAATAATGCAATAACTGGTTCCCGCTAAGCACCCGCGACTAAATCTAAGGTTCATACCCATTTCCCTCGCAATTCTCATAAACTCCGGTGCACAGGTAGGTTTTAGTTCTATATTTACTTCCTTTTGTTTTAACATTATATCCTTAAGTAAATTTTCATATTGCTCAGGCGGTAATGATTCATTTTCAATTTCTGCTCCTCTCCCCGTAGGTACTAAGAAGAAAGTATGGTGAGCAACAGCTCCCATCCCCACTGCAAAATCAGTTATATCAAGTATTTCATCTTTGTTCCAATTCATTACCGTTGTATGTATTTGAAAAGGTAGTCCTACCTCTCTACAATTCTTCATCCCTTTTATAGCATCCCTAAAGCCCCCATTACAATTTCTAAATTCATCATGTTTTTTAGGATTAAGACTATCTAAACTAATTCCTATACCCATGGTACCTGCATCTTTTAATTTTCGGGCAACACTTGCAGTTATTAATGTACCATTGCTTCCAAGTACCGGTCGTAATCCAATTCTTGCTGCATATTCAACTAATTCATAAATATCAGTCCGCACTAAAGGTTCTCCTCCAGAGAAAATCATTATTTTAAAGCCCGCTTTAGCTATTTCATCTATTAGCGCTTTACCTTCTATAGTATTCAATTCATGTAAGGCTTGGGCGCCCGCGCCCCTGTAACAATGTTTACAATACATATTACATTTATTGGTTGTATTCCATGATATAATCATATTTTATGCCTCCTTAATTATCAAATACACTGCTGTTCAGCACCATAGGTGATGCCATCATCATAAGTGATGCTATCACCTGCTATAGTTAGACTAATCCTATGTCACCTGATACACCTATTTCTTTATTACTCAAATAGCAGGCAGGGTCAGATCCCCAAAAATCTCCAGTTACTGATTCAGCTCTCGTTCTAAAATTACCATTACATACACTTAACCATTTACATTTACTACATCTTCCTTTAAGCAAATTTTTTCTATCTTTTAATCCCTTCATAATTGGACTCCTAGTATCTTCCCAAATTTTTTTGAATGATTTTTCTTTGACGTTTCCAAAGTCATATTGAGGAGTAAACTGGTCTGCATGTACATTTCCGAGGTAATCAACATTTGCAATAGCAATGCCCGATCGATTTCCACCATTCATTTCCATTAATTTAAATATATTATCAGATAAATGAGGATACTTTTTTAAAGATTGCAAATAAAGGTAAACTGTATCAGCATGGTTATCTACTGTAAGTATTTCTACTTTATCCCCAAGCTCTACTGTTTTTTCCATAATTAAATCCATCGCAGCTCTTGACTCTGCGTGCGATATATCTTCCTTAATCATTTCGCTACCCCTTCCTGAATAAACAAGATGGTAAAAACAAACGCGATTAATTTTTTCTTCTTTAATTAAGTGAAATATATCATCTATTTGATCATAGTTGTGGCTATTAATAGTAAACCTTACCCCAACCTTTTGGTTAACTTTCCTGCAATTTTCTATTCCGCTTAAAGCTTTATCAAAGCAACCTTTAGTACGCCTAAATTCATCGTGTTTATCTCCAATTCCATCCAAACTAATTCCTACATACCCTACATTACTTTGCTTAATTCTTCTTGCAACATCTTTATCAATAAGTGTGCCATTAGTTGATATAGTACTACGAATATTGTGATTTAAAGCATGCTCAATTAGCTCAAACAGGTCACCTCGAAGTAAGGGTTCCCCTCCTGAGAATAATATTACTGGTACTTTGAATTCATGAAAATCATCAATAAGCGTTATAGCCTCATTGGTACTTAATTCGCCTCCATATTTTTTACTATCCGAATTTGCATAACAATGCATACACTTTAAATTACAAGTTTTTGTACAATTCCACACAACAACAGGTCCGCGGCCACTACTAACACCATTTTTCTGCTGACTAGCCCCATGAACATACCTTAATTTATCTCCAAAATTCTCACTCCCACATAATAATTTAGATACTCCGATCATCTTTTCTCTCCTCTACTTGTTAATTTTATCAAAATAATAAAACCTTATATTTTTAAACATAAAAATTTACATTATAGTAGGTTATATGAGATAATTTGAAAACTTATGCTTTCATCATCCATTCATTTTAATAATTACTGTAAAATTTAATAGTTACAGTAAATTTTAAATAAATAATGATATGTTGCACATAATAATTAATGTAGATATATAAAACTTTAAAAATACAAAATAGACATAAAGGAGACTAAATTATGAAATTAATTGAGGTTGGGGATTCTGCCCCCGATTTTTCATTAAAAGATAACAATTATGAAAATGTATGTTTATCCGATTTCAAGGGAAAAAAGGTATTGCTTTCTTGGCATCCTCTTGCATGGACACCTGTATGTACAGATCAAGTGAGGGCCCTGGATAATAATTGGGGAAAATTTCAAACACTAAACACAGTTCCGCTTGCTTTTAGTGTTGATCCAGCTCCATGTAAGAAAGCTTGGGCATCTGCACTACTTCTTCAAAATTTAAGTCTACCTTCTGACTTTTGGCCTCACGGACAAGTTGCACAGGATTATGGAATTTTCATTGAAGAAAAGGGTATATCTGAGCGTGCTAATATCTTAATAGATGAGAACGGAATTGTAGCATGGGTTAAGGTGTACCCTAAGGCTCAATTGCCTAATTTAGATGAGGTTTTTGAGGTCTTGTCTAATATGGAGATATAGATTATTTAATGTAATAAATTATAGGGTAAATCAAATAATATTTAACAATAAAAGCCTCAAACTAAAATGAATTTAGTTTGAGGCTTTTATTATCACCTAATTATTCCATATAAAATATGGTTTTAACCTTAACTTTCAGATATTACTTCCTGAAGAATTTCTAAAGCCTCATCAATCTCTAGTTTTGTAACATTAAGTGGAGGAAGTAATCTTACCACATTATTTCCAGCAGCAATCACAAGTAGCTTCTTGTCAAAACATAATTTACAAAATTTCTTTGTATCCGTTTTTATGCTTATCCCTATCAATAGACCCATACCTTTTATTTCATCTATTACATCATATTTCTCTTTGATTTTAAGTAAACGTTCCTTTATATAGATGCTTTTTTCTTCTATTTTGTCAATTACTCCGCCATCTACGAGCTCTGTTAAAACTGCAACGCCAACTGCACACCCAAGAGGATTCCCACCAAATGTACTCCCATGATCACCAGGTACTAGTGCCGTTGAAGCCTTAACATTTGTAATAGTTGCACCTATTGGAAATCCACCACCTAGTGCTTTCGCAATGCATATAACATCAGGAATAACAGAGAATTTCTTATAAGCAAAAAGACTCCCTAGTCGTCCCATACCACATTGCACTTCATCAAAGATTAATAAAGCGTCATATTTATCACATAGGATTCGTGCCTCTTCTAAGAATTCTGCACTCGCAATATTTATTCCGCCTTCTCCTTGAATTGGTTCTATTATTATGCCACATACTTTTTCGTCAAAATTCTTTTTTAAATCTTCTACATTATTAAATTTTACTTCTCGTGTACCTTCAATTAGAGGACGGAAATCCTTTTGATACTTCTCCTGCCCAGTCACTGAAAGTGCGCCCATTGTTCTACCATGAAAAGAATTATCCATATATATGAATACATTTTTACCTTCAGTGTCTTTTAATGTTCCATATTTTCTTGCTATCTTGAGTGCTGTCTCAACTGACTCAGCACCACTATTACAAAAGAATACTTTGCTATGATCACAGTTATCTATTAATTTCTTCGCAAGAAGTTTGTGCGTAGTATTCCAATAATAATTTGAACTATGAATAAGCTTACTGCTCTGCGAAGTTATGGCATCTATTATAGCAGGATGGCTATGCCCAAGGCAATTTACAGCAACTCCTGAGACAAAATCCATATATTCGTTCCCTTCCGTATCATAAATCTTGCATCCAAGTCCTTTTTCAAAAGTAACATCATATCTTCCATAGGTATTCATCACACAATTTTCTTCCATTATATTGCCCCCTTCGCCGTAATAATCTTAGTTCCACAATCCTTAATTATATTCAATAATAGACCATGCTTTTTTCTTCCATCCACTAGATGAACATTCTTGGCACCTTCATTAATTGCAGCAACGCAACATTCCAGCTTTGGAATCATGCCACCATAAATCATACCTTTATTAATAAATTCTTTAGTTTCCTCTACAGTTATTGAGGATAAAAGCGTTGATGGATCAGTTATATCTGTATATACTCCGTCTATATCCGTCATAATTAATAATTTTTCTGCTTTTAACACTCCACTTATAGCAGCCGCTGCATAATCCGCATTTATATTGTAACTATTCCCTTCGCAGCCAACTCCAACAGGGGAAATAACTGGTATATAATTACTATTAAGCAAAGTAATTAATACCTTTGTATTAATGTTAGTTACCTCTCCAACATATCCTAAATCAATTTTTTTATCACCTTCAAATACAAATTTCTTTTTAGCTTGAATTAAATTACTATCTCTGCCACTTATCCCTATAGCATTTAATCCACTTCTACTTAATATTGAAGATAATCTTTTGTTAACATTCCCTGATAGTACCATCTCTACAATTTCCATAGTATCATGGTTCGTAACTCTTAATCCTTTTATGAACTCATTTTCGCCACCAGTTTTTTTCACCCACTTGCTAATTAAAGGGCCTCCACCGTGCACTATAACTACTTTTATACCTGCACTAGTCATAAGCGCTATGTCTTCCACGAAGGCCTCCTTAGCTGCATCATTGCTCATTATGCTTCCACCATATTTTATAACAAAGGTTTTACCCTTATATTTGCTCATTTGCAAAAAATCTTTTTTATTTGAATTAATATTTTTTATATTCATTGTAACCTCCAAAACTAATTATTAGTTTTCGTTAATTTTACTAATTGTACAACTAATTTAATAAATCTTCAAGCATTTGTATAATTATACATCAATATGAATAAATATTCAATATAATATTGATTTTTTTTTGATTTTATTGTATAATCATTTTTATTAATAAATTTTAAAGGCAAGGTGATACGAAATGATTAAAGCCGGTATAATAGGTGCCACTGGGTACGCAGGTGAACAACTAGCATGGTTTTTATATAGACATCCAAATGTTAATGTGGAATTTTATGCTTCACATAATTATGCAGGAATGACCTATAATGAGATTTATAATAACTTTAATAGTTATATAGAAGATATTTGCGTTAATATGGAAACAGCTATCAGTAAGTTATCTTATATAAATGTTCTTTTTATTGCGCTACCGCACGGTAAAGCATTTAAAATAACTGAAAAAGCATTATCTCTCGGTGTAAAAGTAATTGACTTAGGTGCCGATTTCAGATTAAAATCTAAGGATGAATATGAGCAGTGGTATGGAGTTAAACATGAGAGTGTGGCCCTTTTACCAAGTGCAGTTTATGGTCTAACTGAATTAAATAGAGAAGCTATAAAAGAGTGTAACTTATTAGCTAACCCGGGTTGTTACCCTACAGCTACTATTTTAGCGCTCACTCCACTTTTAAAAAATAATTTTATAGATATAAGATCTATAATAGTAGACGCTAAATCAGGAGTATCTGGAGCTGGTCGATCTGCAAGTATTGGTTCACTTTTTACAGAATGTAACGAGTCTATCAAAGCTTATGCAGTTGCTAGTCACAGGCATACTCCTGAGATTGAGCAAGAACTGAGCAAGTCATCTGGAGGCAATGATATAAAGATATGTTTTACACCTCATTTAGTACCAATGAATCGTGGAATTTTATCAACATGTTATGCTTCTCTCACTAAAGACATTACTGCAGAAGAACTTATAACCTTATATAAGGATTTCTATAAAGATAATTATTTTGTAAAAATTCTTGATGGATTACCTGAAACTCGCTGGGTAAAAGGCTCTAATCTATGTCATATTGGAATTAAGGTAGATAAACGTACAAATAGAGTAATAGTGCTATCTGCTATTGATAATCTAATAAAAGGTTCCGCAGGTCAAGCTGTTCAAAACATGAATATTATGTTTGGCTTATCTGAAACTACAGGACTTGAAATTATTGCTATGGCACCTTAAACTCCTTATAATTATGAAACCAACTTTATTTTGTATTTTTTGATTTGGACATATTTTTAACGACATTTCAGGGGAAATATATGTTGTAATTTTATTTAATACTATATATAATAACTCACATACTGATTTGATATTAGGGAGGTAGATACATGGACAAAATGTTCTTTGAAGTTAGAAGAGCTGTCGCTAGTGACATTGAAGAAATTCGAGTACTTGCAAAAAAATCTTATATGATGTACACCAAGGATGCAGGAATTGATGAATTGGTTACACCTTTTGAAGAAACCTATGATGATGTATCAGAGGCAATAGAAACTACTAACGTTTTTGTAGCTCTATCAAATGAAGAAGTTATTGGTAGTGTACGCATTAAAGTGGAACGGGATCATACAGCTTATCTAAGTAGGTTCGGTGTCTCATCATCACATCAAAATAATGGTATTGGTAAAATACTAATGAATGCAGTTGATATCTCAATGGTAGAATTGGGAGTTACTAACTTATATCTTCATACTGCATCCAGAATGTTTTCACTTATTAGATTTTACTATGGAAGATGTTTCTATATAGAATCAACGAATAATGAGCGTGGATATATTAGAGCCTTGTTATGCAAGGAATATAAATCAGAAGCAGCTGAAAAATCTGTAGATAATATTCGTTGCGCAGGGATTTAACTGATGCCACCCACATGGCAAGTGGCAAAAGTGACAAGCTTAGGCAGAAAAAGGACTATAACAAGACTTTATCTAAAGTTTGTTATAGTCCTTAATTTTACTCAACCTGTGTTATAAGTTTTCTCATAATATCCCTTAATTTCAATTCAGTAGTGTCCTGCGTTGCTATAATTATAATAAGCTTTATTCCATTATCTGATTTATCCCATTTATAAGCTTTAATATCCAAAATAGCACCCTCAGGAACATGTTCTTCAATATCCATTGCAATTTCTTCTGCCAGGGATAGATATTCTTCAAATAATTCATCTTCTGTTAATTCACTCAGATTACATTCATCTTCCATTAAGTCATTTAATGTATTTATTTCTATACTTAAATTATAAGCTAATATATCATCTCTCTTTGAACCTTTACTCATATCTTTAACTACTTTAAATTCTGTGTTTTTCTCTATTACATTTTTTATATCTTCACTAACTACTATAACATTATTAAATTCTACATACATGAGTTTCATCTCCTTTGAATTTGCTACCTGGTGCCACCCAAGTGGCAAGTGGCATCTTTACGTTGCAAGTGGTATCTTATTATTATATTATACTGTTTTATTACGAGAAATCAATTTACTTATAGTTGAAGGTGCAGCATTGAGGTAATTTGCTATTTCTTTTAAGGAATAACATTCTTCTAACGCACTTTTAATAATTTGTAGCTTTACGGGAGTAAAACAGGGCCTTCTATTCCCGTTTCTAATATTAGATAACTCACTTTGATGAATATTGTGATTTATTGCTATTTCATCTAAAGTAACACGATTAGTTTTTGTAAAATTGTTACTACTATTACTAGCACTTAAACATGTTACTTCACTAATGTTTAATTCCTGCTTTATTATTTCATAATCTTTATCATTACTATTTTCGTGTCCAAATGAATTAACTAATCTTAAATATTTATTAATTGAAGATTCTTTAGAGTTTCCCAATATACTTAATATAAAATCAATATTAATATTTGATTTTATATAGCTCTTATAAAAATAATGGCTACTCCATTTATAATCATTAATGTCATTACAAATATCTGCTTTTACAGGATTTCTATGTATATATCTTAACAGCCAAAGTAGATTAGCATCAGTTTCAACTAGTTTACATTTATATCTGCTATCAAATGCATGTCCTGTCCTATCTAATTTACGATTTACATACTTGCCTAGTAAATTATTAATATAAAACATTATTGTACTTATATCTGCTTCGTTAACCTTTATTAAAAGGTGATAATGATTATCCATAATTACATATGCTAGAAGTTCATAATCAAATTTTTTATTATACTCTTTTAAATATTTCAAAATAAAAGAGTTTATATTATCATCTTCAAATATAAACTCTTTATTATTACCTCTCTGATAAATGTGGTAAACTGCTCCTTCATATAGTACCCGGTTTTTCCTTGGCATTGTAGCACACTCCCATATACTTTTTATTTAGAATATTAACATCTAAATAAAAAAATATACAACTGTCTTAATTAGCAACTTGCCACTTGCCACGTGGGTGGCACCTTCCTAGCCTCTGAAAATTTCCACAAGTTCTTCCTTTGTAAGTTTCCCTAAAACATCACTGCTTGTTAACTCCCCTGTAATAACACTGTCTATTAAATTTTTCTTATTCTCTTGAAGTAGAATGATCTTTTCTTCTATAGTTCCCTTAGCAATTAATTTAATTACTTCTACAACATTTCTTTGACCAATTCTATGTGCCCTATCTGTTGCTTGATTCTCGACTGCTGGGTTCCACCAAGGGTCAAAATGAATAACTAAATTTGCTGATGTTAAATTGATGCCTGTTCCACCAACTTTTAGTGAAATTAAAAATACTTTTATATCGCAGCTCTTATTAAATTCATCTACTAGGCGAATTCTATCTTTAGATTTTGTTTTCCCATCTAAATAAAAGTATGAAATGCCTTTTTCATTTAAATTTTCTCCTATATTTTTAAGTGCAGATGTAAATTGTGAAAATAATAATACCTTTCCACCTCCATCTACATGTTTTTGAATAAGCTGTGTCGCAACTTTCAGTTTTCCACTTCCACCTTTATACTCATCTATTACAAGTGACGGATCTAAACAAATTTGTCTTAGCTTAGTTAAATATGAAAAAACCTCTATTTTGCCATCAGAGTTATCTTTCATTTTTTTTCTCACATCTTTAATATAAGATTTATATACGGCCTTCTGAGCTGCTGTCATCTCGACTATAAATTTCTTTTCTATTTTATTAGGCAACTCTTTAAGCACTTCACTCTTAGTTCTTCTTAATAGAAAAGGTTTAATTAGTGATTTAAGTTCACCTAAATTGTCTTCCCTTCCAATGATAAATTTATATTCAAAAGTTTCTTTTGAATATAAATACTCAGGCATTACAAAATCAAATATAGACCAAAGTTCTATTAAATTATTCTCAATAGGAGTTCCCGTTAATGCAAATCTTACATTAGCTTTAACTTCTTTAATTACCAATGCATTTTGTGCCAAATAATTTTTTATGTTTTGAGCCTCATCTATAATGCAATAATCAAAAATAATGTTTTCATACTGATGAATGTCACTTCTCAATGTTCCATAGGTTGTTAGTAGTATATCATAATCCTTTAAATTATGAATTAATTTCTGTCTTTCTTTCTTTTGTCCATGTATAATTGCAACCTTTAAGCTTGGTGCAAATTTTTCTATTTCCGCCTTCCAATTATAAATAAGAGATGTTGGACTAATAATAATAGATTTTTTATATTCTTCGGATAAAATAAAGGCTATAGTTTGAATAGTTTTACCCAGTCCCATTTCATCCGCAAGTATTCCTCCAAACCCTAATATACTTAGGTTTTTAAGCCATTTGAAACCATCAATTTGATATTCTCTAAGTGTAGCCTTTAATCCTTCTGGCACCCTTATTTCGCTATTTTTCAAATTCATTAAACCTTTCTCTATATTCTCTAATACTTCAGTGCCTTCAATAAATTGAAGATGCTTTGCTCTTATCTTATCTTCTAAATACAAGGCCTTAGCTTTTCCTATTCTTATGTGCCCATCTTCTATTTTTTCATTGATATTTAGTACCGATATTAAATCAAGGAAGTTCTTAACCCCATCATCTTCGAAATCCAAAAAATTGTTATTCTTTGTTTTGTAGAATCTATCCTTTTTTTGAAATGCATCAAACACACCATATAATTCTCCATTTTCAATATTATGTATGCCATAAGTAAAATCATAGTAGCCATCCTTTTCTTGAATGTCCGCTTTAATAGATTTGGAATCGTATATTCTCATCTGTTTAAGACCCTCTTCAAAGGTAACATCACCAATAGACTGTAGATTCTTTTCACTATTGTTTAAAATATCAAATAGTTCCTCATCGCCACCTATAAACAATAAACTCTCATTCCTTTTTACGAACCTAAATCTCTCAAGTTGCATGAATATTCTGTCTTCTTTTTTATAGTTACGTAAAATGGTATTTTTGCTTTTATCATTCTTTAATATGTTAATTTTCCTATTACCATAAATCACAGATATATCACAATAAATATCATTGCCTAACTCATAAATATAGAACTCTGGCTTTATAAAGTTTGCCGCAAAGGTTTTTACCTCTTCACTAATATTAATATTATTTGAAATACTACTTAGAAATTCAATAAGTTTATTATAGTTTTCTATGCCAGCACGGTATAAAATCTCACCATTTTCTTTTAATTTCCCACATATTGCAACATATTTTTGTACTTGCTTATTTGACGGTAAATAAAGCTTCCAATTAAATAAATATACATCATTCGACTTAGTTAATGACAGTGGAAATTGCTTATGTGTTGTCAAGACAAAAAATTCATTCCTAATTTTCACTGTAAACGTTAGTGGTAAATCCTCACGTAAAATCGGTGCTTCAAACTCAAAGCCATCATAGTTTAACTTAATTTTTCTAATAACGATAGCACTTAAAAAATCATTTAAATCCTCAGCCTGAACTTTTGTTTTTCCCTTACCTATTTCTTGTTGTGCTTCATAATAAGTTTGATCTTTTGATACTCTGCGAACTAATTTTATAATACTATTTGTACAATGATTTTTTAAATTCCCCTCTTTAATCTCCCCTTTTTCTCCATTCTTCTTATCATTGTTTTTTGTAACTAAATTAAAAAAACTATATGCTGTAGCCGTTAAATGGCTACACATAAACGAGTAACCTTCAGTAGAAAGTTCTTTAAAATCATCACAAGTACATTTTATATGAACTAATTTTTCTTTTACAAGATCTATTTTTATGTACGTCTTTAATTCGCTCCATTTAGTAATGTTTCTTACCCCTCCGTAAATGCAATATATATTTTCTATTTTTTTAGTATTAATTTTAATAACTAATCCACTTTTAAATGACTTTTCTCCCTCACTTCTCATTTGTACAGAAGATGATTTGAATATTATATTTTGCAACTCTTTTAACTTCAAGAAATCACCTCCACATTAATAGTGCTTTTATAATAACTGAAATTATATTAGACAAAATTTAAATGTTATTATAATTATAACACTACCACTAAAAGTCGAAAATACATATATTTTGATGCCACTTCGCTGTAATTAAATCTTTCAAAATTTTCAAGAGGATAAAATAGCAGTTGCCTATCACATACAGACATGCTATAATACTAATGAAATAAATTGTCAACCCATATATTGGTATAGGCATATAAAAATCCCCTTATTCTCATGCGTCTTTTGAGAGTATTTTTAAATATTATATATTTAAGAATACTGCATTTTGGGCATCCGACATAAGTATTTAGGCATTTTCAATAAATGAGCTAACACACTAGTTAGCTATTGTTTTTGATATACCTTTTATACTCAAAATAAAAATAGGAGATGATTATTATGGCTAAACTTATAAAAAACAAACGAACAAGAATTGCGATTGGATTTATGCTGGTGACAATAATTTCAACTTTATCTGTTTTCATGTTTCTAATTAGAAAAAATATTACTGTTGTCATAGATGGTAATCCAACTAAATTAGTAACTTACGAGAAAACCTTTAGTAGCGCTTTGAAAAAATCAAATATAAATGTTGACATAAAAGATAAAATTGACAAGGATTTAAATTCTAACATTGTTAACAATGACATAATTACTATAAAGCGCGCTGTAAATATTAAAGTTCTTATAGGTAACAAAGAACTTAATATAAAATCTGCTGAAAAAAATGTTTCCTTACTGTTAACCTCCCAAAACATTTCAATGGGTCTTAATGATAAGATTTCACCGTCAATTGAAACCAAATTATCTAAAGGCATGGCTATTGCCATTACAAGGGTTAATACAAAAACAATCCAACAATCAAGTCCCATTGATTTTAAAACGGTTTTTAAAGAGGATAATAGTATATTAAAATCTAAAAACAATGTCTCACAAATCGGAGTAAAAGGCGAAAAAAAGCTTACTTTAAATGTGACATATGAAAACGGAAAAGAAGTAACTAGAAATGTAATTAAAGAAACATTAGTAAAAGAGCCTAAGAATAAAATCATAGTTCAAGGTACCCTTCCTGCTATAACCTATTCTAGAGGAGCATCCTCAAAAACTTCTACAAATGTAGCTAAAGTCAATACAACTCCAACAGCATCTAGAAAAGTCAATGCTTCCCCAACCTCTTATGGAAAGACTCTTTATGTAAAATCAACAGCATATTGGGCATTTAACGGAGTAAATAATACCTATACCGCCTCCGGAAGAAAGGCTGTGCGAAATCCAAATGGCTACAGTACAATAGCTGTAGATCCTAATATCATACCTCTCGGAACAAAGTTATATATTGAAGGTTATGGATATGCACAAGCCGCTGATACAGGTTCTGATATACAAGGCAAATATATAGATCTATATTTTAATACCCAAGGTGAAGCTTGCAATTGGGGTGTAAAGTACTTGAAAATTCAAATTCTAAATTAATTTATTATATATGTTTAATATGTGATAAAAAACACACTACAATGACAACCATGGAAATTATTTCTGTGGTTGTTTTTATTTTCACGACCTAAATCATACGCATATATTATTTATTGCAAATTATAACATTCAACTATCAGTTAAATTGCTCAATGTATGATTTTGAATAATTTAGCTCATTATGTTATTCTACTAATGTAGTTGAAAAATAAGGGGGTAATACTGTGGCACTAAATGTATCATCCGTAATTAAAAAATTTGGTGATAAAATTGCATTAGACAACATTTCTTTTAAAATTGAAAAACCAGGTGTATTCGGTTTACTTGGCACAAATGGTGCGGGAAAAACCACTACAATAAGAATGATCCTAGGAATTCTTGAAAAAGATGGAGGAGCTATTTCATGGAATGGAAGTCCTGTTACAAGGGAAAGTGTAAGATTTGGATATCTGCCAGAGGAGCGAGGATTATATCCTAAGGCTAAAATAGTAGATCAACTTTCATATTTTGGAAAACTTCGAGGTATGGATGGAACATCCGTAAAAAAGGCTATAAACTATTGGTTTGACAGACTTAAGGTGTCAGAGTATTCAAACTCCACAGCAGAACAATTGTCTAAAGGTAACCAACAAAAAATACAATTGATAACAGCACTTCTGCACGATCCCGAATTAATTGTTTTAGATGAGCCTCTAAGTGGACTTGATCCAGTTAATGCCGATTTGTTCAAAAGTGTAATTTATGAATTAGTTGAAAAGGGGAAATTTATTATAATGTCTAGTCATCACATGGAGTCCATTGAAGACTATTGTGAAGATCTTATAATATTAAAAAACGGTAAAACGGTTCTCAATGGCAATTTAAAACAAATAAAGGCTGGTTATGGAAGAACAAACCTTACGCTGAACACTCAAGATGATATTGATCTTCTTATAAAAGAACAGGCTATAACTCTTATATCGAAAAACGCTACTGGTTACGAACTTAAAATCAAATCTGATGACCAAGCCTACAGCCTTCTTGAAAAAATTATTGCATCAAAAATAAGACTTGATAAATTCGAAATTCGTGAACCCTCTCTTCATGAAATATTTATTGAAAAGGTTGGTGAATAACAATGAAAGGATTTTTTACTGTTTTAGGATATACATTTAAAGAAAATTCCAGAAAAAAAACATTTATTATTTCAACTGCAATCACGCTTATTTTAACCATTTTGATTATTAGCATACCAGCTATAATAAAAAACTTTGATAAAAATGACAAAAACAAAACGGAGCAAGGGTCAAAGCTCGCCGAAAATAAAGGAATTATCTTTGTAATTGATTCCAAAGGTATTATAAAAAAAAATCTAACTAAACTTGACACAGTTTTTCCGGAGTACAAATTCAAGTCTGAAACTGCTGGTAACATTAATTCCCTTAAAGATAATGTAAAGAAAGAAGAAAATAACGCTCTTCTAATTTTTGATGAAAAAAATGGGGTACCCACTTTTGATTATATGGTTAAACAATCCGGCAGTGGGCTAGATCCTTCGGATCTAAGTCAATTTATAAAAAAAATCTTTGTAACCGACTTACTAAAAAAGGCTAATGTATCTGATAATGTATCACAAATGCTTCAAAGTGATATTTCATATAAAGTTAATGAACTGGGAAAAGGAAAAGCGAGCAGCTATTTTGCAAGTATGGTTATAAGTATGTTACTTTTCTTTTCTATTTATTATTATGGTTATGGTGTAGCTATGTCTGTTGCTTCTGAAAAAACATCGAGAGTTATGGAGCTTCTTGTAACATCAACAAAACCATCAATAATAATTCTTGGGAAAAGTGCTGCTATGGGTCTGCTTGGTTTAATTCAACTATTCATGGTTGTATGTACAGGTATACTAACATATAAATTAACTTTCCCTGAAAATTTTGAAATAGGGGGCCAATTGCTCAATTTGTCTAGTTTTACGCCTTTTAGTGGTGTAATGATAGTTTTATACTTTATATTGGGTTACTCCCTGTTCGCTATGATGAATGCAGTTGCTGGTGCCACTGTTAGTAAGGCCGAAGATGTTAATTCAGCTCTTATGCCTATATCCTTTATATCTATCGCTGGATTTTACATGGGATATTTTTCACTTTCATTGCCAAAGGGAACAATAGCAATCGTATCATCTATTATTCCATTTTCCGCACCCTTCTCCATGCCTTCTAGAATTCTAGCTACAGAAGTTCCAGCCTGGCAAATTACGGCCTCTGTATTCGCTTTAATAATTACAATTATATTTATAGCTTGGGTATCAATTAAAATATACTCCTCTGCTATACTTCATTACGGCAAGCGCTTAAAATTAAAGGATTTATTAAAAATGTCAAATAGAAATAAGTGATAAAAAAAGTGGGGACAGTTAATAATTTATAAAAATTATTAACTGTCCCCACTTCAACTTGTAACTTGCTACATGGGTGGTACCATTTTTCATTTGACATACTGATACTAATATAGTAAGCTTTATTAGTATAAAACTTAAATAAGACAGTTCTAAACCATCCTGTCTATAAAAAAAACTAGGACGTAACTACCGTTTTAGGTAGTTTTTTTGTTTAGGGAGGGTTATGCCCTTTTTTATTTTTTAGGAGGATTTATTATGAAGAAAATAGGATTAACAACTACCGTACCCGTAGAAATTTTAATAGCAGCAGGTTATACTCCCATTGATTTAAATAATATTTTTATAACCTCAAAGGACTATATGAAATATATAGATATTGCAGAAAGAGACGGTTTTCCTAGAAGCTTATGTACTTGGATAAAAGGAATTTATGGAGTCTGCATGCAAAACGACATTAAAGAGATAGTTGGAGTTGTAGAGGGTGAATGTTCTAATACAAAAGCTCTTATTGAAGTACTTGAACTTCGAGGAATAAAAGTTTATCCATTTTCCTTCCCACATAGTCACAAACTAGAGGATGTTGAAAATGAAATAAATAAATTTATGAATGTCTTTAATGTAACATTAAAAGAAGTGGAAATTGTCAGGAAAAGACTAAATAAAATTCGGGCCTTAGCTAAAAAAATTGATGAGTTAACCTATATAAATAATAAGGCAACAGGCTTTGAAAATCATTTATATCAAGTAAGTTCAAGTGATTTCAATGGAGATATAGATGCTTTTGAAGTTGATTTTAAAAAAGTTATTTGTGATATAAAAAATAGAAATCCAATAAATAAAAAGCTTAGACTTGGTTACATAGGGGTTCCTCCTATGACTTGTGACATATATGAATTTGTTGAAGAACTTAATTCAAGTTTTGTATACAATGAGGTTCAAAGAGAATTTGCTTTTCCAAGATATGATAAAGCACGAGATATATATAAACAATATTATGATTACACTTATCCTTACGATACAGAATTTAGAATTAAAGAATTACAAAAGCAAATAAGTGTGCGTAAACTAGATGGAATAATTCACTACACGCAAGCATTTTGTTATAGAGCAGTTGCAGACATTGTTTTAAAGAAAAAATTAGATATACCAATATTAAATATAGAAGGTGACAAATTAAATACTCTAGATGCAAGAACGAAACTTAGGTTAGAAGCCTTTCTTGATATGTTACTAGATTTAAAGGTGGCTAAAAAATGAGAGTGCTCGGAATAGACCTTGGAAGCCGCGAGGTTAAAATTGCTTTAATGCAAGATAATAAGATAATACATTCGATGAAAGTAAGTACCATGAGCTTTTACAGAAACTACTGTAGCTATGATGGCAAGATTATTGTTGATTTGGTAAAACTTAATATCCATCAAATTGATAAAGCAGTTTCTACAGGATACGGAAAGAATAACACTGATTTATTGATGTTTACTCCAATAAATGAAATAAAAGCTCATGTGTATGGAGGATTTTATCAAACTGGTTTAAATGATTTTATACTTTTAGACATAGGCGGCCAAGATGTAAAGGTCGTAAAAGTGGAAAAAGGCATGACTACTGATTTAGAACTTAATGAAAAATGCGCGGCTTCATGCGGTAGATATTTAGAAAATATGGCAAATATACTTGAAATATCTATTGAAGACATGAGTAAACATTACCAAAATCCCGTAGAACTTAATTCAACCTGCGCTGTATTCTCTGAGTCAGAATTAATTGGCAAAATAGCTGAAGGCATAAGTATAGAAAGATTGTGTTCTAGTGTTAACTATTCGCTATACAAAAGACTTCTACCTCTTTTAAGTAAATTTAAGGGTAAAAAATTAATTTTAACTGGTGGTGTTGCGAGTAGCGTTGCAATAAAAAAATATTTAAAAGAGGATTATGAAGAAATAATACCCATTAAAGATCCCCAATATAACGGAGCCATTGGATGCTGCTATTATGGCAGTAAGTTTTTATAACCCAAGAATTTTCTAAACACTAAGAATTTTCTAAAAAATATTTATAAGTTTAATATAAATTTTAGGAGGAATGTCACACATGTACATTTTAAAATCAGAACACAGCTTTGATAGCGCACATTTTCTTTCTGGTTATGAAGGAAAATGTTCAAATATTCACGGTCATAGATGGAAAGTTGAAGTTGAAGTACAATCAGAAACCTTGGCAAAATCTGGTCAACTCAGCGGTATGATAATCGATTTCGGTGACTTAAAGAAGGATGTTAAATCCATGGTAGACACTTACGACCACGCCTTAATTATAGAAGTAGGCAGCATGAGAGATGAGACACTAAATTGTATAAAGCAAGATGGCTTTAATATAATTATGGTTAATTTTAGAACAACGGCAGAAAACTTTGCAGCATTTTTCTTTAGACTAATGAAAGATAAAGGATATAATGTAAAGCGAACTACTATTTACGAAACACCTACTAATAGTGCATCATATGAAGAAAGCGAGGCACACCTAAGTGAAATTTGAAGTAGTTGAAAAGTTTATAAGTGTTAACGGAGAAGGTCCACTCTCAGGCCAATTAGTAGTATTTATAAGGTTTGCAGGTTGTAATTTAAATTGCTGCTACTGTGATACTACTTGGGCTAATAAAGAAAATGTCCATTATGACTTAATGACGTCTATGGATATACTCAAATACATAAAATCCACCGAGATTAAAAATGTGACACTAACTGGCGGCGAACCCCTACTACAACAAGGAATCATAGAGCTCTTAGAAGTTTTGTCTATTGATAACTCGCTTCATATTGAAATTGAGACTAATGGTAGTATCCTGATTGATAAATTTTCAAGTATAGATAATCCCCCAAGTTTTACCATGGATTATAAACTGCCTTCAAGCAATATGGAAGGCAGCATGGATTTAAACAACTATAAATATTTAAGTTATAAAGATACAGTTAAATTTGTTGCAGGTAGCATGGAAGATTTAGAAAAGTCCAAACTCATAATAGATAAATATGATTTGACTAGCCGAACTAATGTGTATATAAGCCCAATATTTGGCCAAATCAGTCTAGAGGCTATCGTAGAATTTATGAAGATCAATAAAATGAATGGTGTTAATCTTCAAATGCAACTTCATAAAATCATTTGGGATCCAAATAAGAGAGGTGTATAAAATTATGGCAGTCGTTAGAAAATTAATTGATACAAAAGCAATCGAGGAACATATAAAAGGAATTTTAATCGCTTTAGGTGATGATCCATCTCGTGAAGGGCTTATTGATACCCCAAAACGAGTAGCTAAAATGTACGAGGAAGTTTTTGCTGGTATGTGCTACAGTAATGATGAAATTGCAGAAATGTTTAATACAACATTTGTTGATGATTTAATAGTTAAAGAAGATTCTCGTGATATGGTAATAATGAAGGATATTCAAATTTTCAGCTATTGTGAACATCATTTAGCCTTAATGTATGATATGAAAGTTTCAGTTGCATACGTTCCTAATAAAAAATTTATTGGATTAAGTAAAATTGCAAGAATTGCAGATATGGTAGGTCGTAGATTGCAGCTCCAAGAAAGAATAGGTACAGATATAGCTGAGATTATGCAAATAGTAACAAATTCTCCCGATGTGGCTGTTATTATAGAGGGTGAACATGCATGCATGACTACTCGCGGCATAAAAAAACCAGGAACTAAAACAACCTCAACTACTTTTAGAGGAAGATTTAATACTGATGTAATTTTAAATAATAAATTAATGATGTTATATACTAAATAAGTAACGTTTTATACTTATTTTGATATGCTCTATACTAGATAAAGGAAGGCGTGTATTTATGAATAAAGAAAAAGCAGTAGTAGTACTTAGTGGCGGACAAGATAGCACAACATGTTTATTTTGGGCGTTGGCGAAATACAAAAATGTTATAGCTGTATCTTTTAATTATAATCAGAAACATATATTAGAACTTGATTGTGCGAAAGATATATGCAAAAATCATGGCATTGAGTATCACTCTTTAGACTTAAACCTATTAAACCAACTTGCACCAAATTCTTTGACAAGAAAAGATATAGAGGTTGATAAGGAGGCGCCTAAAGATAGTGTACCTAATTCATTTGTGGATGGTAGAAACTTATTATTCTTAACTTTCGCTTCCATATTTGCAAAGCAACGAGGAATAACTAATATTATAACTGGCGTATCTCAGAGTGATTTTAGTGGATATCCAGATTGTAGAGATGTATTTATAAAATCTTTGAATGTTACCTTAAACCTATCCATGAGCTATGATTTTGTAATTGAAACCCCTTTAATGTGGATTAACAAAGCTGAAACTTGGAAAATGGCTTATGACTTAGGAGTTCTCGATGTAGTTAAAGACCAGACCTTAACTTGTTATAATGGAATAAAGGGCAACGGTTGTGGAGACTGTCCTTCTTGCAAATTGAGAAAGAAAGGGTATTTAGAATTCAAGAAAAAATATTTGGAATCTAATAGATAAGATGGACTGTTATTACATTGCCTTGCTTTGTAATAGCAGTTCATTTATTATAGAATGTATTTCTTTCCAGTTGTAAACCCTAACTATATTATCATTTAATGGCTTTTGATTATAATTGGTATCTACTAATAGAACCTTAAATCCCGCAGTAGACAGTTGAATTGCATTATCATAGTTGTCTTCAATAAACACATTACATTCTAATTCTCTTGCTTTATCCACTTTATAATGGCTACCTAAAACGAACAAATCATCATATGGAATTTCATTTCTCTTTAGATATAAATGAGTTAACATAGTAAGTTCTTTTTCTCTTGCTGTAACAAAATAAATATTATGAAGCATGCTTAGCCTTTCTATTACGATCTGCACATCTTCGCGAAGTTTCTGCTCTGAATGTATTTTAATTTTATTTTCTTCATAAAACTTTAGATATTCCTCAGCCTCAATACCCATTACCTCATGGATATAGTATTTTGTTACCTCTTCTTCTTTTACATTTTTTTTGAAATACTTATTAGTCATATTAAGCCAATAATAAGCATCCGTTATTGTTCCGTCAATATCAATACAGATATTTAAATTTTTCATATCATTTACACCTCTCTTGTACTTTCATTATATGCCTAAAAGGTTAAGAACGGGTTAATTAAATATTATGATTTGTTTAATATTTATTTTTTTAGTATTATTAGTACTAAAAATATATATCCGAAAGTCCCTATCCCCTTAATATACTAGATAATAATCCATTACAGAAACCTGCTGAAATCCACAAGATTCATAAAGACCAAGTGCATTTTTATTTTCTGTCGCAACCTCAAGAAAAATATTATCTACACCCTTTTTTTTTAATACATCTAAGGTAGACATTAAAATTTCTCGTCCATAACCCTTTCCTCTACAATTTGGAAGTACTCCAAATCCATAAATAAAACCCTCATTATCAATTATACTAATATGAATTTTCCCTATAATCTTCTGATGTAGCTCAGCCATATAACTAATAAAATTATCATTTTGCTGAATTAATGTCTTTTCTATGTCCGGTTTAACTTCTTCATCATAACTTTTCTTTTGTGGTTCTCCAAAATAAACAGAAGTTTGCCTGTCAATTTCAACAGCATCTTCACTAATTGCCAATCTAAGTTTAACAAGATAGTCATGCTCGATCTCTATAACATTTTTATTTAACCACATTTTATACTCTGAGGATGAATATTCAGCTCCAATTGAGTTTATAAATACTAAGCCTGATCTCGATGTATGGTCACATAATACTAACACCTCAGGAGGAGATATCTTTTGCCATTCTTCCTTGGCAATTAAATATAATTTCTTAAAAATTCCTTTTCTACGGAAGATTGGATGCACCATACCGCTTATTTCTACTGTGTTTCCTCCAAAATCACATAATCCTAAATAACCTACCAAAATATCATTTTCATAATAGAGAAATTCTACCATAATCTTATTTTTTATAGAATTGTCTTTTTGGTTCCTTTTGAAATCAAGTTCCAATTTCAAGTCAGTTCTTTGTTTTTTATGGCAAATTGTTTCTAACCTTTTCACATCCTCAATATCTTCTTCATTTAATTCTACTTTCATAACAATAGTACTTTGGTAATTAATCATTGTTTTCCCCCTACTATGTAAAAACCATTTTAAATCCTGCTTCTACTCCGTCTATTATTCCTATCTCTAGAAATAATACGCCAGAAATGTCTAATCGTACGTAACCCTTCATATAAAATGCCTGTTTTACAAAAGAAAAGCTCATCCTCTTTTGTTTTTATATTTTGTATAAATGGATAATCTTTAAGGTTCCCTGAATAAAAAGAAAATTGGTTCATTACCTCGCAGATATCTGCCGGTGTTACCATGTAAGATTCTACGGGGGTAAGCACGATCTCACCTTGCCTTAATGCTTCCATGACAAACTCAGTGCATATATATGTCTTGTAGACAGCATGCTTTCTATTATGAATAATACCCATCGCCTGAATAAAATTATAATAATATATCTCCGAATCATTATATATGTCATATATAAATTTACTAATCAATTCATAATTTATAACTGTTACCGGTATACGAAATACCACAATTGGAACATCTTGCGCGAGCCCTATGGCAAGGGTAAATGAACTTTCATGCACGATGCCACCTACAAGTGGATTACTAACTGTTAGTCTTGAAAAAGAATACATCTGACTTAAATTTTTGTTTAAACTGATTGAAGCATGGTTATATTTTTGTTTTAAAACCTTCCTAATTATTTTCCCTGTAGACGTTGGTGTTCTTGAAACAATAACATAAATGTACTTTTCCATTTTGCTTCTCCTCGCAACCAATTAAATATAATTCAATTAAGCTTTAAATATCTACGCAACCATACTTCTTAAATAAAATATAATTAATTCTATTATAAGCCCTAACTTAATAATTTTCTATAAAATTATTTTTCTAATATCTTTCCAGTAATTAGTGAAATATTATTATATTCTTTCCTGATTTTTATTTATTATGTAATTTGAAGCTATAATCTAACTATTACTCTTTATTAACTAATTACATATAATATTTTTTATCGTCTATGATATAATACTGAAATAACTATTCTAAATAAAGGTCTTTAAATTACTTGAATACAATATTATTTGATCTTGATGGTTACGCAATTGCATTAAGAAAAAAATACTAAGAGAGGTTCTAAAATGAGAAAAGAATATATAAGTTATATAAATGATTTACCTATATGTATCTCCCTTGAAAATATAAAAGACTATCCGATACATTGGCATAATTCTATAGAAATAATCTTTGTACTTGAAGGCAGTATTAATGTCCTTATAGAATCTGGGAATTATGAAGTTTATAAAAGTGAGCTAGAAATTATAAATTGTGATGAAGCCCACAGAATTTATTCAGACGTTGAAAATAAAGTTTTAATTTTTCATTTAGACCCTTCTTTTTTTGAAAAATATTATGATGATATGAAAAATATTTATTTTTATACAAACTCCAGTGAAGAAGGCGCACAACAAGAAGAAAAATATGATATTTTAAGAAAATATTTATCTATTCTAGCATGTGAGGCAATACAAAAAAGCGAGAATTTTGACGATCAAATAGAGTCTGTTTTAGTAAAGTTATTATTCCATTTAATAAATAATTTTCACTATCTTAGTTATGATGAAAAAGATTTAAAAGAAAATGTAATCCAATTTCAAAGGTATCATAGAATTATTAAATACATTTATAATAATTACATGAATAAAATTACCCTTCAGGATATATCGAACCTTGAATATTTAAGTTCTTATTATTTATGTCATCAGATAAAAGATATGTCAGGAACAAATTTTAAAGAATTAGTAAATAATGTACGTGTAGACGAGTCTGTTAAATTATTGCTTGATACAGATAAAACTATATCAGACATTTCTCTGGATGTTGGTTTTTCTCATACTAGATATTATAATAAAAGCTTTAAAGATTACTATAAGTGCACTCCACTTCAATTCAGAAAAAAATATTATATACCAGAGGAAAATGTCGATCAGTTTAAAAAAATACAAACTTACCATTTATCTGAATCGCTTCCTTATATATCACACTATTTAGACGACTATGATAGATACAACTATACAAACAAAATAATAAAACTCCAAACAGATTTAACATTTCAAAGTACTAACTTACAACATAAATGGACTGAAAAAATAAATTTAGGTCAGGCAAAAGAACTTATTAAAGCACGTGAGCAGGAATATTTAAGATCTATTCAAGAGGCTATAGGTTTTAAAAATGGTATAGTTCAAAACCTATTTGGAAAAGAAATGAAAATATATTTTAATGAAAATGTTAATTTTCTAAACTGGAATGAAGTTGAAACACTGGTGGAATTTTTGATGGATATATCTCTTGTACCACTAATAATTTTAAATCAGATTTTTGAAGATAGAAATTCATTCATAAAACTTTTAGAAAGCTTTATACAATATTTTGCTGATATATATGGAATTGAGGTCGTAAAATTATGGAAATTTCAAGCGTCAAAAGATCTATCTACAGATTACATAAATATTTCAAGGCGAATTTTCGAAAAATATAAATTGCAGAATTTAATAGAAGACCCTTTTAATGTTCCACCTGCAATAAATACTATTTATGATTCTTCCTATATGCTTCCATATATTATTCATAATTTCATTAACAATACTAGTAGCATGCTTACCCTTAAAGCATTTGATACCGTAGAAGAAAACTCAATCTTAAATAATGAATTATTCTTTGGTTCGCCAGGTTTACATACTTTAGATGGAATAAAGAAAGCTTCATACTATGCTTATTACTTACTATCAAAACTAGGGAATGAGGTTATAGATCAAGGTGATGGATATATTATCACAAGGCGTGATGAAGATATCCAGGTCTTACTTTATAGTTACAGTGATGAACTTAATACACTAATTAAGCTAGAGGATATATCGAAGGGTAAAGGCAGCAAAAATATTACAGGGAGAAAAATATCTTTATCCATTAAAAATTTAGTTCATGACTATAAAGTCATTAAATATGAAATTGGGGAAAAAGTTGGATCAGCTTATGATATTTGGCTACGAATGGGAAAACCCAAAAGACTTGGTTACGATGAGTGGAAAATCCTAACTAAGATTTCTGCTCCAAATATTTCTTTATCTTATGCTAAAAAAACGGCAGTCTATAATAATATAATAAAGATAGAAGGCTATGGTTCTACATTAATAGTCCTCCAAGAAGTACAAAAGCACCAGTTTTAAGGTGTTTTTTTGTTATTTTATCAATGTAAAATTTTACATGTTAGCAACTTTGTACTTTTTATATAGCAACTGTATGGATGTTAATATATTTATTATAGAGTAAAATAATATAGTAGAAACAAAAATTTTTAAGGAGAAGTGTATTTAATGACAATGAGTAATGTCGCGGACAGTAATAAAATGTTTGGTGAGGAAAAAATAGGAAAATTATTATTGAAATTTTCCGTACCAGCAATAATTTCTTTAATGGTAGCAGAAATGTACAACATGGTGGATTCTATATTTTTAGGTCAAGCTATTGGGGCTAATGCCATTGGTGCTTTAACCATAGCATTTCCAATTCAAAGATTATTTTTTGCCATATCTATGCTTATAGCTATCGGTGCTTCCACTTCCGTTTCAAGAAGTTGCGGAGATAAAAATTTTGAAAATTTAAAAACTATTATACCAAATGCCATACTTCTAATGTTAATAATAGTTTCTGTAATTGGTCTTAGTATATTTATTTTTCAAGATAAAATTTTATTTGGTCTAGGTGCTTCAAAAAATACATTTCCTCTTGCAAAAGAATATGTAAGTATAATATTAATAGGTGTACTATTTCAATCTTTTACAGTGATTGCTTCCTATATTATAACTTCTTTTGGAAATACCAAAATAGTTCTATTAAGTACTTCTATTGGAGCAATATTCAACGTAATTATGAATTATTTTCTAGTAAATGTATTTTCATACGGTGTACGCGGAGCAGCGATTGCAACAGTTATCTCTCAAATAGTAGCTTTCATGTATGTTCTAATCGTTTTTATACAATTAAAAATGAGCTTGAAATTTTCTTTTAAATTAACTCTTAATAAAGCAGTGTCAATCGGAATACTTTATGTTGGATTTTCAACTTTTATAATAGAAATATCAGATGCAGTAGTTGCTGCCATATTAAACAATCTACTATTCTCCTACGGCGGCGATTTGGCCATTGTAACCGTTGGCTTAACTACAAGAGTTTCAATGTTTTTATTTATGACAATCATGGGCATAAGTTCAGCTATGCAACCTATAGCCGCCTATAATTACGGTGCTGGAAATTATACAAGATTGAAGGAAGTTGTTAGAAAATCTATAATTGCAGTCTCTTTAAGCTCAACTATATTATGGGCTATATTTATGGTTTTTTCAAATGCACTTATAAGTTTATTTATAAGTGATAGTTCCATTATAGATCAAACCGTTAAGGCTTTTAGAATAGTTATATCTGTATTTCCCTGCATTGGAGTATACTATTTGTCTATAGCATATTGCCAAGCTATAAATAGAGTCAAAACCTCTTTTAAATTGTCTATCTTCAGGCAAATAATAGTATTTATCCCTCTAGTTTATATATTTGTAAGTGGCCTCGGAATGGGAGTACTTGGAGCATGGCTTGCTTATCCTATATCAGATATGATATCCTTCATTACGGCTACTATATTTATCAAATATACTTATACTTCATTAGAAATACTAGAGAGGCATCAAGTCTACAAGCATAATAAGGCTAAACTCAGACTTATTAATGCAACCAGTTAACACCTTCGTATAAAAATTAGCTATATATATAAATTAAAAAGTCGATGTATAAATACTATTACATCGGCTTTTACTTAGACCTGCTCTATTTTCCCCTCTTTTATCATATTTATTTCTCCATAAAAATGCAATTTATTGTCTATTACAATGATTCCATCTCCATCATTACATGTATAAACTGTATTACCTGTACTATTAGAATATTCCAACAAACCATCAAGGTAATAGCTGTTCTTTTTCCAATGTGGCATAAAGTCAAAATCAACTAGAGCTAAAGATGATAAACTTGATAATCCAACTATATCCTTACCCCCAAATTTAGCAGCTGATATATCCTTTGCCATCATTATTGCCCCTGCGCATAATCCAATGATATAACCACCATTATCAATATACTTTCTAAGTCTTGTTATTAAATATCTTTTCCTTAAATTATTTAAAAAGTAATAGGTATTACCCCCTGATAGATAGATTACGTCTGACTTGAATATTTTTTCTATCTTATCTATATCACAAAAATCATCAATATCAAAATAATTAAAATCAAAATTTCCAAATTCACTCAACTTATTCTTTGTCTCTTCGAAATGTTCTAATTTTTTATCAGTAATTGAAGGTATATAACTTAAAGTGTATTTTTTTTCTAAAAATATCTCTTTCATTTTCATTTTTAAATCTACATTATCTTTTTCGGTAAACCCACTAAGCAGGACCAATACACCCATATTATTATCATCTCACTTCCATTAAATACATTATACCATACTTTTGAAAACCTATACATCGCTGTGACTTAATTTCTTTTATTATTTTGTGAATTTTTTAACACTACTTCACTTCTAATATCAATAGTGATCAATTCTCTTGATATGAAATCATACCTTGGTTTTATATGTTATATTTTATTATATTTTTAATATATTGTATATATAAAACTAAAAAATATTATAATCTTGTATATTGACATTCTAAATAATAAATGTATAATTAAAGTTAAATGCAATGAATGAGAGAAGTAAGTATAATCTCAATTTAAAGAGAGCCAATGGTGGTGAAAATTTGGTATTTGAAACTACAGAAAGAAACTCTGGAGCAGTGAACTGAAATATTTGAGTAAGTTCAACGGGAACTTTCCGTTATAAAGTGCAGCATATTTTGCTGCTTACAAGTGGATTTGGACATTTAAATATGTCATTTTATCAATTTAGGTGGTACCGCGGAAGTTTACCTTTCGTCCTATTATATTATAGGATGAGAGGTTTTTTATTTTGGATTTCATTAACACCTATGGTACTACACTTCAGTACTACACTACTATACGAGAGGATGATTAAAATGGATTATTTAAAACTAGCAGATTTATTATTACCTACTATACAAGAAACTCCAGAATACTATAGAACTCTTTACCCAAAGCGAAGTCTTAAACCTAATGCTATGGTTACAAGATATGCTCCGAGTCCTACTGGTTTTCAGCATCTTGGAGGTGTGTTTGCCGCTCTTATATCTGAAAGACTAGCTCATCAAAGTGGGGGAATATTTTATTTTAGAGTAGAGGATACAGACAAAAAAAGAGAGGTAGTTGGTGCCATTGAAGATAGCACTAACACCTTGCGAGATTTTGGCATTAACTTTGATGAAGGAGTAATAGACACCACTACTGAAAAAGGTGCCTATGGACCTTATAAACAAAGTGACAGGATTAATATATATCATGCTTTCGTAAAGTCTCTTATAAAAAAAGGCTTAGCTTATCCATGCTTTTGCACTGAAGAAGCCTTAGACAATACGAGGAAAATTCAACAGGAACTTAAAATTAATACAGGATATCATGGAAAATGGGCTATTCACAGAAATTCTACTCTTGATGAAGTACAATCTGAGTTATCAAAGGGGACTCCCTATGTTATAAGACTTAGAGCTCCCGAATCCTCTGATAAAAGAGTAGTATGTAATGATTTAATTAAAGGGACTATAAGTATGCCAGAAAATGACCAAGATATCGTAATTCTTAAAAATAACGGAATTCCAACATATCATTTTGCTCATGCTGTAGATGATTACCTAATGGGAACAACCCATGTAATACGTGGCGAGGAATGGCTATCATCTCTTCCTATCCATCTTCAATTATTCGAAATGCTCGGTTTTACTGCTCCAGAATATGCTCACATACCAACAATTATGAAAATGGATGGAACATCAAAACGTAAACTCAGTAAAAGAAAAGATCCTGAAATCTCCATTAATTTCTATAAATCTCAAGGGTACCCCTTTGTAGCTGTAACTGAGTATCTTGTTAATTTGATTAACTCCGATTTTCAAGAGTGGAGATATGCCAATGAAAATGAACCATGCACCAGCTTTAATATTACACTTGAAAACATGAGCAAAAGCGGCGCATTATTTGATATTTTAAAACTTAACGATATTAGTAAAAATATTATAGCCACAATGGATGCAAGCACTGTATATGAACTTTATCTTAATTGGGCTAAAGATTACGATGCTACAATTGCAAATGAACTAGTTGAGCATAAGGATTATGCAAGAAATATATTTAATATTGAAAGAGAAAATGAAAAACCAAGAAAAGATTTTGTAAAATGGTTAGATGTATCAGAACATATTACATATTTCTTTGATGATTTTTATAAGATTAGTATCAGTGAGGGCTACAATTTCCCTACTCATATATCAATGGATGAAGTAAAAAGAGTTCTTACAAGCTATATAGCAGTATATAATTATTCTGATGATAATGACAACTGGTTCTCAAAACTTAAGGAACTTGCTTTAAAACTGGGTTATGCTAAAAATGCTAAAACTTATAAAAAAAATCCAGATTTGTTTGTTGGTCAACTATCAGATGTTGCTACAATTGTTAGAGTAGCTTTGACTAATAAAGTACAAACTCAAGATCTACATGAAGTAATGCAAGTTATGGGTGAAAAACGTGTTATCGAAAGATTAAGCCAAGATTTCATTTAAGAAATAAAAAATATATTTCAATTCTAAATGTTTGATTTAAGCTCAAAAAAACTACACTAAAAGAGATTTGATAACTCTTTTAATGTAGTTTTTTGATGTTATATCATTAGGGCCTGAAACTTGCCGAGGGGCACCTAAATACTTTTACAAACTAAATTTATTCATTTTCTCTCGAAGCTCATTAGTTGAATTTTCTAATTTTCCAACTAGACTGTCCATATTTTTACTCTCAACATATTGATTTTCAATTACACATTTTATTTCATTCACAGAACTTGTAAACTCAGAACTAATAATATTTACTTCTTTGAGTGTATTTATAACACTGCTATTCTCCTTGTTTAGGGTATCAATACTAAGGTCAATATTACCAATTGACGAAACAATATCTTCTGTGGAACTTAATGCCTTTTGATAACTTGAAATAGTATCATTAATAGCACTATCTTGCGCGCCAAAAACCCTATTCACTTCACCAATGCTTGTTTCAGTTTTGGACATATTATTATTAACACTACTCACTATATCCTGTATTTTGCACATTTGCTCCACAATGCCTTCTGATAAATTTCTGATTTCTCTAGCTACCACACTAAATCCAGCACCATATTCCCCTGCACTGGCTGCCTCTATTGATGCATTTAAAGATAATATATGAGTTCTTTTAGATATATTATTTACAACATCTACTATATCTTTAATACCCATGAAATCTGTATATAACTCCTTGAAAGATGCGTTTACTCCTTCAAGTTTATCAGTACTTTCTTTATTGATATGTTTTAAGCTAGTTACTGAACTTATGTTTATATTATTGATATTCTTAATATCCTCAGCCTTTTGGTACATATCTGTAGATTCTTCTTTTATGTTTTGAACCTTTTTTGTTATTGACTCAAAAGAACCCACACTTATATTAATTACATCATTTAACTTATCAGTATCATTAGATACCAATTGAGTATTTTCTGTAATTATCTCCATACCTGTTACTATATTACGTTGCGCCGTCCCTGTAACTGTATTAATATGTAAAAGTTCTTCCGTTACCTTCTTTACATCAAAAACTAAAGATTTAATATTCTCCGTCATAGAATTAAAACTTCGTGACAGTTTACCAATTTCATCGTTACTTTTTATTTCATTAATAACTGAAAGGTTTCCTTTTGAAATCTCCACTGTGTTTTCTACAAGAACATTCATTGGTTTAAGGATCTTCCTTATAAACATATAACATAAAGGTACCATTACTAAAAGCATTATAAATGTCATTAGTACAATAAGCTCCCCTATTAAATTCGATGTACTTGTAATATTATTCTCATTTACTGTAAGTACTACTAAACTTTTAAGCTCGGGCACACTGATGTAAAATGCGTTAAATGTATTTTTGCCCACTTCATATGTAAGCTCTTTCATATCATTTTTTTCAAAATTCTTAGCATCTTTAGTTATACTAACTAGTTCAGGTATGTCCAATTTTTTATTAATACGATGTTTGTCTGGATGATAAATTATATTTTGTGAACTATCCACTACAAACAGGTATCCATCATCTAAAAATTTAAACTTATCAAATCTTTGAGAAAAGTAATCTGTATAAACGCTCTTTCCAGCAATTCCTATAACGCTACCATTTTCATCTTTAATTGGCTGTAAAAATGTAACCACAGGCTTAAAATTAACAATTGACATATAGACTGAACTTACAGAGGTCTCACCTTGTAATGCTTTTTTTGTATACTCATTTTGGCTCAAATCAGTATTCAAAAATTCTTCATTGCTATCAACTATAATTACGCCATCTTTATCTGTAATAAAATCATGTTCATCACTCTTGTTAATTTGGGCATAATTCTTTAACTTATTTGTTGTTGTCTTAATTTCATTTTTGTATATTGTCTTAAATTCGTCCCTTGAAATAACCGATTTCTTCTTTACTATACCAATTATATCTTCATTTAATGCATTCTTTTGTACATCACTAATTTGTAATTTTATTAAATTTTGAAAATTTTCATATACTTCATTAGAAACAAGCTTCATATTTTGTTTATTAGTGTTTACCATTTTGTCGTAGGTAACTCTATATATAATTATGTTTTCTATTGCCATGAAAATAACTAAGGTTAAAGCTACTACTAAAATAATTTTAATGGGAATAGAAATATTTTTAAATCCTTTAAATCCTCTTAATCCTTTAAAACTTTTAAATTTTTCAGGCCATTTAGTTACCTTAACTTTTAAAATGTTTTTTTTAAATCTCTTTAAAGTATTTGAAGCGAAGCATCTGACTATCGCCCTTTGCCTTACAAAATTTATACTCATTGGTTGCAACTCCTTTAGATAACGTTGGATAACTTCTCCATTTTTATAATACTTTATTAATGTTAAGTTTATGTTAACTAAAGGTTAAAATTTGTATGCATACCTTTATAATATTTCGGGAAGAATCCTTGATTTGGCGCAAAAAACCCACCTAGAAAAGGAATAATAACTTGCCACTTGCCACGTGGGTGGCACTTAATTTTCAGCTTCTAGCAACTGATTAGTATATAAATCATAGTAGTACCCTTTTCTTTTTAGTAGTTCTCTGTGAGTTCCTGATTCTGTGATTTCCCCATTTCTTATAACAAGAATTTTATCAGCAGATACAATAGTTGAAAGTCTATGTGCAACTACAAAGCTTGTTCTGCCATTTAGAACCTTTTCTATAGCATCTTGTATCATTTTTTCTGTTTCTGTATCTATAGATGATGTTGCTTCATCAAGGACAAATAGTGCTGGATCTGCTACAATAGCTCTCGCAAAAGAAATAAGTTGTTTCTCTCCTGTAGACAGATTGCCTCCCCCCTCACCTACCTGCATATCATAACCCTTGTCTAATTTACTTATAAAGTTATGAGCATTTACTAGCTTCGCTGCTTTCTCAATTTCCACTTGCGTTGAATCTAGTTTTCCATATATAATGTTATCTCTAATTGTTCCACTAAATAAATGTGGGCTTTGAAGCACATATCCGATATTTGATTGAAGCCACAATAGTGACCTTTTTCTATAGTCTTTACCATCAATTAATATTTCTCCACTACTTGGCTCATAAAATCTACAAAGTAAATTTACTAAAGTACTTTTACCTGAACCTGTTTCTCCAACTAGTGCTATAGTTTCACCCTTATTTACTTTAAGATTGAAATTTTGAAACACCTTTTCTCCATTTTTATATGTAAAACATACATTCTTAAATTCAATATCTCCATGTATTTTTTCCCAGTTTTCGTGTTTTGCATTAAATAAATCCCCGTATTTTTGGATTACATCATTAGCGTCCCATATGTCTGGCTTTGTTTCGATTAGTGCTATTATTCTCTCGGCCGATGCTTGTGCATTCTGAAGTTCAGCAATTGTTCCAGCCAAGTGACTCACAGGGTCAAAAAACTGAACTGTATAGGCAATAAACATTACAAAAGTACCATAAGATAGTGTTCCTGCTATAATACTTCTACCTCCTATCCATAAAACAAAACCTACTCCAAGGCTGCCCATAGATATAACAATTGGTAGAAATAGAGCAGAAAATACAGCTGCCTTAACTGAAGAATTTCTCATTCTACCAGCATCTAATTTAAATTCGTTTAAGTTTTCTTTTTCGCGAACAAGCGTTTTAGTGGTTTTAGCACCAGACACTTCTTCACTAAAATCCGCAGTTAATCGCGAATTTAATTCTCTGACATTCCTATAGGCTCTTAATATTTTCTTTTGAAAGAATATTCCTATGAAAAACAAGGGTGGTACCACGCTCATACATATAAGGGTTAAGTTTGCACTATTATAAAACATTACTCCTATAAAACCAGTCATCATAACTATTGCCCATACCATGTCAATTAATCCCCAAGATATTATTTCACTAAGCTTTGTTACATCCGATGTCATCCTTGCCATAAGCCATCCCACAGATGAGTTATCATAATATGAAAAAGATAACTCTTGAAGCCTTTTAAACCCCAGCTTTCTTATATAATATGCTAAATCTGTTTCTATTTTGCCCGCATTTATTATAAATAATCTTACATTTAATCCTTGAAAAACAATTATGCAAAAATAAACTACTGCAAATATGGGAAGCCCAGCTATAGTTTTTTTTACTATAAAATTATCAATTGCATATTTAGTAAGTAATGGAATTATTACATCTATTCCAGCCACTCCCACCATTAGGAAAGCCAAAAACATAAGTCCATTTTTAAATTCTGAAAGATATTTATAAAGCCTTTTCCCTATACCTATATCTATTTTTTCTGTTGATCTACGTTTACCTATTCTAGCCATAATATTACCTGCCTTTAACTCATAACTTACTTACATTTAGCCCTATACGGCATCAAGAGATGTCTGTATCTCCCAGATTCTTTTATAGATACCATCCTTTTTAATTAGCATATCATGAGTTCCTATATTTTCAATTTTTCCATGATTTAATACGATAATTTTATCTGCATGCATAACAGTAGATATCCTGTGAGAAATTATGAAGGTAGTGTTATCTTCACTTTTCTTTTTAAGTTTTCCCCTTATAATTCTGTCCGTTTCGGTGTCCACTGCACTTAAGGAATCATCAAATATCAATATAGGCATATTACTAAGAAGTGTTCTTGCTATTGCAACTCTTTGTCTTTGCCCTCCTGACAAGGTAACTCCATTTTCACCTACAATAGTGTCATACCCCTTCTCGAAGGTCGTTATAACATTATGCACAGCAGCAACACTCGCTGCGCTATATATTTCTATATCCTCTGAGTGTATCTTTGCCATTTTAATATTTTCCTTTATAGTTCTTGAATAAAGGAATGGTTCCTGAAGCACTATCCCTACATTACTCCGTATATGTTTTCTCTCAATATCCTTAAGCTCTATTCCATCAACTTTTATAGAGCCACTATTATAATCATAAAGTCTTAATAATAGATGTACTAGTGATGACTTACCTGAGCCTGTTGGTCCAACAATTGCAACTGTTTCGCCTTTCTTTACCTTAAAAGTTATATCACGTAGAATAACACTACCTTTCTTGTATTCAAAGTTTACATTTTCAAATCTTATATCTCCATTAATTTTAGGTTTAAGTGCTTTCCCCTGTTCTTGTTCCACTGATGCATCAAGAATTTTTGTTATCCTTATAAGAGAAACTGACATCTTCCCCATGTCAGTGAGGATTCTACCCAGCTGCCTAACTGGCCACAATAACATTCCTTCATAAGTATTGAACACCACTAAAGTACCTAAACTTATCTCCCCATTAACTGCAAAATATATACCCGAAACTAAAACTAAACCAATTTGAGTCATACAAAGTATATCTGATGTAGACCAATAAATTGATTCTAATTTTACTAATTTAAAATTTAAATCTCTATACTTCTCATTCTCTTTTTCATATTTTTCTATTTCAAAATTTTGCCTTCCAAATGCTTTTACAACTCTAACTCCATTTAAATTTTCTTGAAGAACCGTTGTTAGAACTCCCTCTTGCGTATCTGATTTTTCGAAGGTATTTTTTATTTTATAGAAAAACACATATGAAAATATAAATATAATTGGCACTATCACCATGGCAATAATAGTCATCTTTTTATTAAGTGACAACATCATTAATATTGCAAATGCTACTATAAAAAATGCTCTTCCTATTTCCACCATTTGCGTCGCAAAGAATTTCCTAACGGTTTCCACATCTGAGGTACATCTTTGAATCAAGTCTCCTGAATCTGCTTTTACATGATACTCATATGGCAAATTCTGAATGTGGTCATACAGTTTCACTCTCATATTTCTTGCAATATTTTCTGCAGCATGCGCAGAAAAACCTCCACTTAAAAACAAGAAAATCCCTCTTATACATGTTAATATTACAAGGCTCAGTGCACATATCCATAAATTTGTTAAAAGTACCTCTTTGCCCCCTACTGCCACAATTAATTTTTGCAATGCTAATGGAACGTTCATTGGCTTGTTACCTATTACCGAATCTATTGTTATTTTTATAACCATGGGCTCAAGCATTGCTAAAAATGTAGCTACTGCTATAGAAAATATTGCTGCATTGTATAATAACCTATTTCCTTTTATTAACTGTATAAGTTTTCTCATATAATTTATCTCCTCACAGCCCTCATATCAGAACACAGTGATTAATTATTTCTCACTTTTATCTATATATTTTCTAGTCTCCTCTTCAGCACTTGTATATGCCGTCCTCATTTTACACCTAAACTCGTCTTCACTTATGCAGAATTCTGGAATACCTAATGTTTTTATAACGTCCTGCTTGACCTCAGGTGTTACATAAGAAAATACCATATTTAATACTGTTTCATCTACTCTATCAAAATTTTCGAATTCTTTCTTCAAATCTTCAATAGTTTTTCGTGATTTACGGTGTATTTTTGCTTTCCTTTTAATCCCATCCCCTTCATTTCCACTTCTTAAGATTCTTAAAGCACCCAAAAATTGTTCTTTGTCCATACCTCTTAGTTTTAAAATTACAAATGGGTCTTTATCAAACTCAAGCCCTAGTGTATAATGAACTGCCGCTATATGTTTACATGGATTTGCAACATCTGTGCATGAACAATGAGTTATTAAATGTATTTGCTTTTTAGGAAAAAGAGAAACTCCAGCTTCTTTAAAAGCTTCCTCTATATTTTCTGGCATTTCTCCATTTAGAAGTTTCGCACAAAATATAGATTTCTGCGCCATGATATGCATGATTTTTCCCCACTGCTCTTTTGAAAAGCTTTCAATCTTCATATTTACTTTATAATGCATCGCACTACTTCCCCGAACTTCTGCCTCTATTTCTCCTTTTGTAAATTCAATACTCTGTACATTGCCAGCTCTTGCATATTCACGTCCGCTATCAACCCTAGAACTTATAGTAAAGCTCGAAATTGAGTTATTCCATTTTTTAGACCACCAATTACTACCAAATTCATTTCTTATTCTTCCATTCACGAGGTTACATCTCCTTGCCTCTATCATTGCGTAGTTAACAATCATTGAAATATCCCTTAATTGTTATCTTATATCTTATCAATTGTAATCTTCGTTATCATGCTCCAATATAAATAATTCGTGAAGTTCCTCATTGCTCATCTCTGATATCCAGTTTTCATTTGTAGAAACTACACTCTCAGCAAGTGCCTGTTTCCTCTCAAGCATAACATCAATTTTTTCCTCTAGAGTTCCCATACATATAAATTTATGAACATGTACGTTCTTAAGTTGCCCTATTCTAAATGCCCTATCCGTTGCTTGATTTTCCACAGCTGGATTCCACCATCTATCAAAATGAAATACATGATTAGCTTTTGTAAGATTTAACCCAAGTCCACCGGCTTTCAATGATAATATAAATACAATGGGCTCATTACTCTCTTCTTGAAAAATATTTATTAACTCTTCTCTTTTTTTTCTACTAGTTCCTCCATGTAAAAATAATGTTCTTACACCCAGTTTTTTCTCAATCTCTGATTTCAATATGTGTCCCATTTCTGCAAATTGCGTAAATACAAGCGACCTATCCCCTTGTTCTATAATAACTTCTAGCATTTCAAGAAGTCTTTCAAGCTTTCCAGAACGCCCCTCAATCTCACTTTTATCCTTCAAAAACTGGACAGGATGATTGCAAATTTGCTTAAATTTTGTTAATGATGAAATAATAAGACCTCGACGCTGAATGCCCTCTGAATTATTAATTTTATTTAGACAATCCTTTACCACAGCTTGATATAAAGTGGCCTGTTCTTTTGTTAAAGAAGCATATTCCTTAGTCTCTATTTTCTCTGGCAAATCTTTAATAATATTTGTATCTGTTTTAAGGCGACGTAGGACAAATGGAGCAATTATTTTTTTTAGTTTATTACTTTTTTTAAGATCTCCATCCCGCTCAATAGGAACTGCAAATTCGCTCCTAAAAGTTGACCAGTTATATAGATATCCTTTATTTAAAAAATCCATAATAGACCACAAGTCTGAAAGTCTATTTTCAACCGGTGTCCCTGTTAATGCAACCTTGTATTCTGCTTTGAGCGTTTTTATATACTGAGTTTGTTTTGATGAACTATTTTTAATATTCTGAGCTTCATCTAATATAATCCCTGCCCATTCTTCCTTTTGAAATAAATTTCTATCTCTTACTATTAGCGCGTAGGTTGTAATAACTACCTCATTTTTATGTATTTCATCGCTAAAAGTTTCATAACTCCATCTACTATTCCCGTGGTGAATTGCCGATTTAAGATTCGGTGCAAATTTTTCAATTTCTCTTTCCCAATTTCCAACAACTGACGTTGGACATATTATCAAAGTAGGTTTATCCGTTAGTTTCTTTTCCCTCTCATAGAGCATAAGACATATGCTTTGCACAGTTTTTCCAAGACCCATATCATCAGCAAGACATGCACCTATACCATGATTCCTCAAAAATGTTAACCATGAAAAACCTCTTTTTTGGTATTCACGAAGAGTACCCCTAAATCCTAACGGAATATCAACTTCTTCTATATTGTTTAAATTAAATAGCTTTTCAAAGAAATGTCCAACCGCTTCCTGGTTATCTATATTTTCAACACCAACCCCAGGAATTATTTCCTCCTCACTTAAGTTAAGTCTTAATAATTCTCCTACTGGAATCTTCCCATTTAAGCCCTTATTCATTTTCATTTTTGCAAGTGATTTAATTTGATTTATATCAACTTGTACCCACTGGCCTCTCAATTGGATAAATGGGATCTTTAAGTTCGAAATTTTTTCGAACTCTTTCTCACTAATCTCATTGCCATTTAAAGCTAGTTTCCAATCATACTCAAGAATAGTATTCATATTGAATGTACTCTTTACAGCTATATTAGTATTTGACACATGATTTTTATCCTTTAGTTTAACAGAAATTCTTGATGGTTTTTTCCACCAAGCTGGTGTTATAATACCAAAACCCTTTTCTTTTAAAAAGTAAGCCGATTCCCTTAAAAATGAATAAGCTTCCTCAACCGATAACTTGCACTCTATAGGAACTGCATCATAAAGACTCCTTTCAATAGGAATAAATACTTTTGATGCAACAGCTAAATCTTCAAGTAATCTTTCTTGTGGATTATTAAATTTTTTATTTAAATATGTTATTGTATCTACAGATTCTTCAAAAATCATTTTTGCTGGTAGCATAAGACTAAGGTCATCTTTTGCTTGAAGCAAATACTCAAGTGTCCACTCCTCTTCCCTTACTGGTGGAATAACTTTAAAGCATGTGCGAAATTTAAAATTATTATTTTTAATCTTTATAGGTTCTATCCATTTTTTATACTCATTCAACATTTTAATTTGATCACTTGTGTCTATCTGTATTTCAGGCAATTCTGAAAAAAGAGAATGCATCCAATTACTACTTAAATTATTAAGACGATACTCAGTTTCATCATTTTCTTTGTTTATAATGCTACAACTACTCCTTACCATACTATCAATCATCGAATCCATGAAATTACTTACGAGTTTTGTACTATTTGTGTATATAAATGCTTGGTTTTCCAAATGGAAATATGATTTGCACGCTGCAGGCATATTGCTACATAAAGCTTTCTTTTTATCAATATACTCAGGGTCACTTGAATGCCATCTCCACTGAGAATTTACTTTTTTATTTATCCTATCAATTGTTAAAGATGGTAAATATTTATGTTTTATAATTAGCTCAGCTGTGAATTTTGCAACGATAATCCAAAATTTTAGTTCTTGTGATAACACTATGTGATCAAATCTTTTTTCATCTATATTTAAAATCATTTCAAATGCATCTAAATTATTAAAAGCAATGCCCCTAATTTCTCTCTTAAGGAGATCTTTTTTTAGGACATCATATTTATATTTCCCATATTTTATATCTATTGCTGAATTCTTTATTTTACTACGCAATTCTATAACTGTGGCCATTTCTTCATATAACGGAAGTGCATTTTTAGGTTTCCTACCTCGTCTTATGCACTTAGTTTCTCCATTCTCACCCCACAATAAAAATGTATGTTTATCTTTCGTAGTTTCTACCCATCCGCCATTTAATATCAATTTTACTTCACCCTCTAATAATACTGTTAACATTTTACTGCTACTATATAGTTTACCATATTTAACTGATTTATTTCATATTTATATTCTGTTTTTTTATTTTAAAATTCAACTTCTCATTTTAAGCATTGTTATAACATTTAAAAGTAAAGTTCTGGTTGTTCTATTCGAGATATTAATTATATATAATTTTTTTATAAAATGCTATGTTTATATCTATTTGAAAGCGAGGTAAGTTATGAATAATAATGATATACTATTAGAATCTGGAACTGGCGAGGTAGAAATACTAGAATTTATCATAAATAGTAAATATTATGCAATCAACATTATAAAGGTCAAAGAGGTGATACATGCAAATAACCTAACGAAATTGCCTGAGTCACATCCTGCTATAGCGGGGCTTACATTATATAGGGATAAAATAATAACCTTGATAGATTTAAAATATGTTTTAGAAAAAAAGCATAAAAGCGAAATCGAATCAACAATCATTCTCTGTCAATTTAATAAAATTGAAGTTGCTTTTAGTATTGATAGCATTGTAGGTGTTCATCGTATTAAATGGGAACAAATAACCAAACCCGATGATATATCTATTAATTCATTAGTTATAGGAAATATTGTTATAGACAAAAAAATTATATTATTGCTAGATTTCGAAAAAATAGTTACCGATATTAGCCCGTCTACTGGTATTAGTGAGGAAAAAATAGTGGACATAGCTTATAAAGATAGATCTAATGTTAAACTTGTTTTGGCTGATGATTCTCCACTAATTAGAAGATTATTAAAAGATACTCTCCTTAAAGCCGGCTTTAAAAGCCTAAAAATATTCGATGATGGAAAACAAGTTTTAGATTATTTATTAAATTTAGTCGACCAGAAAAAAGATACATTTATGGAAGATGTCCACGTACTTATAACTGATATTGAAATGCCACAGATGGATGGTCATACTTTAACACGAAAAATTAAAGAACATAACATTCTTAAGAAATTGCCAGTTATTTTATTCTCCTCATTAATTACAAGTGATTTAAAACATAAAGGAGATGCTGTTGGTGCAAATGCACAACTAAGCAAACCCGAAATAGGTGAACTAGTAACCTGTATTGATGGCTTCACTAACATTTTTTAGAAGTAAGAATTGTAATATCAATTTATACCTATTAAATAATTAGTAAGTATTTTTATTATTTATGTATTTTTTTCCGTTTAATTTACCATACTATAGATGTACTACTAAGAAATAAAGGAGGAATTCAAAATGGAAAAGAATGCAAAACAACACGTTCAAGATGCATGTCAAAGGCTTCAAAATTCAAGTACTTGTCTAAGTGATGCAATAAACACAGTAGAGAAGCCAGAAAATAAGCAACAAATTCAGAACACTCTTAATCAGGTGCAATCTGCATTGCAAGCTGCGAATACTACACTTTCAAATTACAAAGAATAGTACTTGTTAAAATATTTTTTTAATGGAGCTTGTTTAAAAACAAGCTCCATTGTTTATTTTACTATTATTAAGTTTTATAGTAACGTGTGTTATTTCTCCTAATTATTTATAATTTCTATAACACTAATAGCTATCGGGAGTATAATGACCTTGAGATTCATAAATAATTGATTTTTCTCTAAAAAGAAGTACACTTTAGATTTTTTGATACTTTATTAAATTTGTATTTAAAGAGGACAAACATCAGAAAAGCATCAACGCCCCATTGAAGAGCAGTAATCCACCATACTGCTGTAACTGGATACTTTAACATATTAATAAAATAATATGTTAAAGGTAATCTTATAACCCAGCTTGTAAAACAACAAATTAAAAATGGGCTCTTAACCTCTCCTATCCCCTTTAGCGCTCCTGCAAACACTAGTGATATGCCTATAAATGGTTGTTCTAATGCTCCAATTGCAAGGCATCTTCCGGCTAAATAGGCAACTCTTTTTTCATTTTCATTCACAAAAAAATTCACCAATACACCTGGCATAAATAAGAATATTATTGCGAAAATACTCATCATAAATACAGCAAAAAAAACACAATTATAAGCCGCTTTTTTTGCTTTTTTATAATCTTTCTTACCTACATTAAACCCTACTAAAGTAATTACCGCAATGCCAAATCCAATACTAGGCATAGTTGAGATTCCTTCAATCATATTAGCTATCTGATCAGACGCAAAAGAAACACTCCCTGAATGAATTATAATAGCAACACATATAAGCTTACTAATGCAATACACTGCTTCTTCCATAGAACAAGGAATAGCTAATAATAATATCTTTTTTATCTCTTTAAACGAAATAGATAATATAAAAATTGGTTTGAACCTAATCTTGACCTTAACAACAGTATAATAGAAGGTAAAAATAAATCCACATAAATAAGCTATTGCTGAAGCTATTGCCGACCCATCTATACCCCTTGATTTAAATAGGATACCAAAAATCAGTAAATAATTTAAAATTATTTTAAATGAAAAAACTAACAATGAACACATAAATGGTATAAAAGTATTCCCATATCCAATTAAAACAGCATTTAAAAGCCTCATATTCATAGAAAAAAATATAGCTATAGAGTTGATCTTTATAAATGTATATCCTATTTCTAGCACTTTATTTCTAGCTCCAAGTAAATATAAAAATTCTTTACCGAATAGAAATACTAATATTGTAATAGTCAAACAAAAACTTGTCCCCAAAATAAATCCTATACAAGCGAATTTTTCAGCTGTTTTATATTGCTTTGCGCCTACTAGTCTAGAAATTAGTGAAACTATACTTATACAAACACCTTCTGAAATGAACACACCTACAAATGCATTTGTCAAATTATTACTTAACCCTACGGCACTTACTGCTATATTCCCACCATATTTACCAATCATCATTAAATCAAAAATAGACATTAACGTATATATTATTATCTCCGCAACTACCGGTAACGAAGTATTTAGAACTTCATTAGTTATATGCCTATTTACCATTCACAAGCTACCCCCTAACAATTAATATCATTATTAAGTATATTAACTAAATGTAATTTAATGAATAATCTTTTAGCCTACTCGATCCTATGTTTAAATAATTGTAAATGGAAATAAAAAAATAAGGATACCTAAATTAGGCACCATATTTTTCATTATACTATTTCCCAAATATTAAGTCTGTTAATTATCTATGGCTATTATGGTCTAATTTACTAACTCCGAGGGCATGATTTGACCAAAGTGTATCCACGACCATTTCTACAAGGATTTCTTTACATTCAATTATAAGAATAACTTCTGATTCTTTTTCACTTTTTCTTCTATTTGAATACTTTTTTAGTAAAACTAACTTTATTAAAATACCTACACCAACACCAAAAGCTAGACCAATCACTCCCCACCATACAGGCCCCCACTTTAGCACAAAACCATAGATACTTCCGAAAAGCATGAATACTGCACCTAGGATTGCACCCAAATCTAATAAACTCACGCTATCAGAATGATGAATAGTATCCATAAGATTTAATTTTTCATTTTCTTTGTCTACTGGAACAGCAAAAATGTTTTCTTTTTCAACACCTTTCATTTGTATTGATGCAATTGCTACTTCCAAATTAACTGAATAATCAAATGTAGATATAATATACATGTTATCACCTTTATTCCTTCTTGTTTTATATGGAATATGAAAATTCTTATTTTGATAATATTTTTTAAGAAATTTAGATTGCTCCCAATCATACAAATTGTTTTCTTCGACGCAGTTTACATATGCATCATACATTGCATATATATAAATAGAAGGAATATTTAGATACCATTGCCAATCAACAATTGCCTTAGCCTTATCTAATTGACCCAATAATGTATACTGCATTGCTGGAAGCAGATGAGAATTATAAGATACTACTATCCACGAAACAAGAAGAAAAACCGCTACGATAGTTCGATGGATATATACTTGACCTGTTCCTGGGCTTAATAATGACCACACTGCAGCTACCCATGGGGTTTTTTTATCTAGAAAGTTAATCTCCAGTGCTCCTATTTTAAATGGTACAATTTCTGCGTCTTCTTTCACTGCAAGAGTAAATACATTATTAATATCCACTGTAGATCTATAACTATCATAAATGGCAAAGATATAAGTTGGAATATAAAGCATCGCCCAATTAACATTGATTACTTGCTTAACCATATCAATTTTACCTGTTAAAGAATATAGAATTGCAAGGTTAACATGCGCCTGATAATTTATAAATATCTCCCATAAAAATAACAAAAATCCCGTTATATATTTTGATAAGAGAAGATGCCCAAGTCCTGGAAAGGCTGCAGACCAAGTTGCAATTACATATGGATTTCTTAAATGTAGGGTCGTTGTCCCCGATAAACTTACATAAGCCCTTTTTCTACGTGATGTGCTCACATATTTATATTTTTTCATATTTCAAACCCCTTATTGATTTCCATTTATCTAGAAATATCTATAATTGTCCAATATCATGTAGTTACCCTCGAAATCATTCCTCATAGTGCCTGCCATAGTCATACCTAAACTACTTATTGCCTGCGTTGATAATACTGCTAAATGATTCATCATCAATTTTTCTGAAAAAGGTGAGACTATAGTACTTCCTGGGTTACTTCTACACGTGGAGCTCTTATAAAAATACCTTTTGACAACCTTAAATTTGATGAACTACTATAAAGGTTCAAATATTCATCAATACGTTTTAAAAAATAGTCTCTGATATCAGAACGTGCTATCTCATTTATAATCAATGTGTAATTATGCATACCCACTTTTGCCATAAAGCTTAAATAAGCCAAGTAGAATGAATCAGTAAACAAACGTGGAGCATCTACATTTATATCTACATCTGTAAATCCCTCTGGAATAGTTAGTTTTTCATTAATTAAATTATATAATAATAGTATTTCTCTCTTTTATAAATTAATACGACATATTTTAACTTCAAGTTTTCTCCCTAAAATATAGGGAAATTACTAAACACATAATTAAGTATTTGGTATTTTTATAATTTTTTACTTACTTAAAAATGGCCTTTTCTAAGCAATTCTCCAATCGCCTCTGGTAAAATTGGAGGACTATAATAAAAAAATGTATGCGTTTAATATATTAATAAATTGGATAAACTATCTATACACTCTAAATAAAATGTTAAAAAGGATGTTTAATCTATGGATACAAATGGCTTTTCAACTATAAAACTAACAAAATCATTAGACGAAAATATTAACATAATAAAAAATATTTTTATTAATGATACAACCCTGGTATATAGAGAGCTGTTATTTGGAAAAGCATCTGATACCAAATGTATGATAATTTATATTGACGGAATGGCAAATCTTCAATCAATTAATGAAGATATTATAAAACCACTTTTGTTAAGTGATATGTCTTCTATTAATAATAATAGCATTATGGATATTCTAATTCAAAAGGTACTTTTAACCTCAGACAACAAAAAAAGCTCGAGTCTTGATACTATTATTAATGGAATAATGTATGGAAAAACTATGCTTTTCATAGATGGTATAGCTGAAATACTTTCTATTAATACTATCGGATGGCAAACAAGATCAATTTCTGAACCTCAATCTGAAACCATAGTTAGGGGGCCTCGAGAAGGCTTTACAGAATCACTGAATTTAAACCTTACACTTATTAGGCGGCGTGTGCTTAGTCCTAGTTTAAAGTTCGAATTCATGAGAATAGGGAAACAAACTAAAACCCAAATATGTGTATGCTATATTGATGGAATAGCAGAAAAACCCATACATAGAGAGCTATTAAAACGTCTAAAAGATATTGATATTGATGCTATTTTAGATTCTGGTTACATAGAAGAACTTATTAAAGATGCTCCCTATTCACCATTTAGGACTGTTATTAATACAGAGAGACCTGATGTGGTAGTTGGCAAGCTTCTTGAAGGAAGATTTGCTGTTATCTGCGATGGAAGTCCAGTTGTATTAACTCTTCCAAGTATCTTTGTTGAGGTTTTTCAAAGTAATGAGGATTATTATGACAATTTTTTATATTCCTCATTTATTAGAATTCTTCGATGGTTATGTTTTTTTCTTGGTACTAGTGTTCCCGCAATATATGTGGCAATTGTTACCTTCCATCAAGAACTTCTTCCAACCCCACTCCTTATAAGTATATATGCTTCCAGAAAAGGTGTGCCCTTCCCGTCAATTGTAGAGGCTATGGGCATGACAATTGTGTTTGAAATACTTAGAGAAGCAGGCCTTAGAATGCCTAAGCATGTTGGTGGAGCTGTTACTATAGTTGGTGCTTTGGTGCTTGGTGATGCTGCAGTTAATGCAAGACTAGTTAGCGCCCCTATAGTAGAAATTACTGCAATAACTGGAATCGCAAGTTTTTTGCTACCTCAAGCTTTAGGAATAGTCGTTATAAGATTAATTCTTTTAATCTTATCCTCCTTCCTAGGTTTATACGGTTACCTTTTCGGCATAATGGGTTTATTACTCCATATGATGTCTATACGTTCCTTTGGTATACCTTATATGACTAATGTCCCTTCTTTTTCCACTCAAGATATAAAGGATACAGTAATTAGAGCCCCCTGGTGGGATATGTACTTAAGACCTAAGATGTTTACAAAAGATAAAAGCCGTATGAAAAAAAGATGAAAGAAGGCCATCAAATGAAAAAAAAAAGTATTTAATATTAATTTTTATTATAACTTTGTGTCCTATTATATTATGTGCTTGTTGGAATTATCGGGAAATAGATACATTAGCAATAGTAGCTGGTATGGCAATAGATAAAGATCCATTATCAAATAAATATATACTTACAACAGAAATAATAAGCACTCAATCTCAAGGGGGCACCAATATCACTAGTTCTGAGATTTACAGCACGCAAGGTGACACCATATTTAACGCAGTAAGAGATCTGATAGAACAAACTGGTTCGAGGCTTTTTTGGAGTGGCTCAAAGGTTGTAATAATAAGTGAGTCATTAGCAAATGAAGGTATAATTCCTGCAATTGATTGGACTAATAGATCTAATTTCGTTAGACCAGATATATGGCTGCTTATATCAAAGGATAATACTGCTGCCGAAATTTTAAAAAATAAAGTTAAGCTTAATGTAATAACTTCATTGCATTTTGATGATACCATGAACTCATGGAAAGTACTTTCTAAATTTCCCCCTTCAACGGTGTGGTCATTTGTAGATGGATTATCTTCAGGAAAGTCTGAAGCAGTAGCTACAGTTAAAAACGAGCTTAATAATGGCAGTATATCTCCTCTCATAGACGGCTCTGCTATTTTCAAATCAGATAAGCTTGTAGGATATCTAAATGGGAACGAAACACTATACATGCTTATGATTAAAAATGAAATAAAACAAGCATTAATTACTCTAATAAATGTTTCAGGCTCTAACACTAACGTAACCTTAGAAATAAATGATAATAGAACAAAATTAACCCCCATTTATAAAAATGGAAAGGTATCGATGATAGTGGATATATATCCTGTTACAAGTATACATGAAGTTCAAGGAACTAAAGATTTTATGAAAGAAGAAAATTTAAAAACTCTTGAGAGTGAAGCCGAAAAAAAATTCGAGTCACAGATAAAGTATTTAATTAGCAAATTGCAGAAAGATTATGATAGCGATGTTTTAGGCTTTGGAGAGATTTTCAAGGAAGAAAAACCAAAAATAAGTGAAAATTTCGAAAAAAATAAAAAAGATATTTTTACGAACATGAAGACCACTGTTAACGTGCACCTTCAAATAAAGGGTAGTAGTAAAACAATAAAACCCATTTCTATTGACAAATAATCAAAGGAGAATTTATATATGTTTTTACTTGTAATAATTTCATATATCATAGTGATTTTTTTTGAAACTTTCCTATTATTAAAAGAAAAAAATAGTGGCAAACTAATACTTTACTTTTCTCTGATTATATTTTCAATGATAATTAGCCTTCTTCTAGCTTTGGGAGTCCAGTTACCAAATCCATCGAATCAAATAAAAGATATTGTCATTTCAATATTTGGTAAAAGCAATTAACTTATTATTTATCATTGCAGTAAATGGTATAGGAGGCATAAATGAAAAACGAAGTTATTTCCGAAAGACAAACAACTATATTAATAATACTTTTCTTACTTGGAAATTCTCTTTTAATAGGATCTGGAAATAATGCAAAACAAGATGCCTGGATAGCAATAATTATTGCTATCTCATATTCTATTATATTGGTGCTTATGTTCTCTAAAATATTATCTTTATATCCTGGGAAAGATCTATTTGATATACTTCAAATCGTTATGGGGAAGTTCTTAGGAAAAATATTAAGCATATTAATGGTATGGTTTTTCTTTCATGATGCGTCCTTAATTTTTAGAATCATTGCAGACTTTACTAATACTTTAGTGTTCCCTGATACACCTGTGGTATTTCCTATGATTTTTTTTGCTATGCTAGTTATATGGGGTCTAAAAGCAGGTATTGAAGTCTTAGGAAGATGGGCTGAGTTCTTCTCTTGGGTTATAATTTCAATAGTTATAATTGTTCCTTTATTATCAATTACACAAATGGATATTAGCAGATTAAAACCAATACTAAGTAATGGTGTGGGTCCTTTGTTAAACGGTGCTTTCTCAAGTTTTACTTATCCATTTGGTCAAATAATAGTTTTTACGATGATATTTTCAAATATATCTAAAGTGAAAAATTACAAAAAAGCCTTTATAATAGGCTTACTCATAGGTGGGGCACTTATAATCTTAACAGTGTTAAGAAATCTATTGGTATTAGGTAATGGAACCGTATCTAGATTATATTTTCATTCTACCATGGCAGTTAGCCTTATTAGGCTAGGTTTTCTTCAAAGACTTGAAATGACAGTAATTATTGTGTTTTTAGTATGTGCTTTTATTAAAGTAAGTATAGCTAGTTTTGCAGTTTGCAATGGAATTTCAAAGGTTTTTGGGTTTGATGATTACAAATTTATTGCAACACCAGTAATTCTTCTAATGTTAAGTTTCTCATTTTTCGTTACCAAAAGTACCATGGAAACGCAATTCTGGATTTCAAATATATGGCCATATTATTCTTCCTTTTTCGAAGTAATAATACCTTTAATTGTTTTTATTATAGCGGAGATTAAGAATAAAAAATCAGCAATTTAAAGTGTATTTAGAAATTAATCCATATTAACAAAGGATAAACTTATTATTGCTATTACATTATTTTATATTAGTTAGTGCATTTTAATGTTAAGATATAAGCATATATACATATACTGAAATTATATTTAGGGGCTTGTAGAATTCAAAAATAAAAACTGTGGATAACTTTTAAGATTTGGCTTAAAAATGTGCAAAAAAAAGACACAACAAAAAACCTTTTGTTAAAAAGGTATGCGTAGCATGTGAAGAGGTATTTAAATGTGGATATGTTGATATTTTAATTAAACAGCGATTTTAAGCAGTTTAGTTATACTTCTAAT